>Ga0268251_10000041_pt1 | contig 125358 bp, 146 predicted proteins | sample AgamicAsMae_FD_200527 | JGI IMG/M metagenome (GOLD analysis project Ga0268251, IMG submission 200527) | Agave microbial communities from Guanajuato, Mexico - As.Ma.e (v2) (version 2) | ecosystem: Host-associated > Plants > Phyllosphere > Phylloplane/Leaf | place: Guanajuato, Mexico... | reverse complement strand
CGGGGCCGTGCTTCCGTTTTCCATAACTGATAACGAACCAACATAACTACGGAAGCGGATTTTTTATACTTTCGCGCGCTTATCTTGTCAATAAGACAAAAATGACAAAGGCACCAATTAAGGTGCCTTCATACACAGGGGCAGCAGGCTTGTCATCACCATCTTGCCGCTCCTGGCTTCCTTTCGGAAGTCTCACAAGTCCCATCAGGGTACATCGTCAGTATTAGCTAATGCTAAACATAAGTCAACAACAGGCAGCTAACAGCAGTTGCAAGCAGCATTATCTGATCAAGTATGACATCCCGATGCCGTGAAGAATTGCGTTTTTTACTCGCTCAAATTCTTCCGTGGTCACCTGAGGTACTATATAACTTCGCCCTTCCCATGTTCTGGTTTTAATTCTGTCCAGTCGCGCCAGAGCTACCGTCATCACCATGTCACACTTAACCCAGCAGGAAATATGTTCATTCCCGGGGATGGGATTCATCGATAGCTCATGATGGCACTCCCTGGTCAGGGATGGGGCAGTAGTGCTTATCGGAACAACTGTTACCAACTGATTGTTGTATCTGTTCCTTGCGACAACTATAACTGGACGAATTTTTACTATCTCAGGGACCACCAGCCCCCGAAAATCACACATCAGAACAGAACGAACCTGAGGTTGAAATTTTAATCCCATGAATTGCTTCGCATAGTGATGACAATCTGAGAATTTTACCCCAACAAAATCATGGATGCATTGTTAATGTGAGTGGGTTGCAAGTAAAACTAAACCATTTTAGCCTGCTGTTGCAGGTCTTCAAGCCCGTCTTGCGGGAAACTGGCAGCCCCGGAAGGAGTCGAACCTTCTTCACTCGGTTTTGGAGACCGGCGCTCGCCCGGCGTCGTGGCTGTAAAACGAAAAACCCCGCCATTGCTGGCAGGGCTTCGAGGATTAATTTCGTGCAGACGGTATATTCCACGATTTGAAGCATACACGCCACTTCTATGCAAAGTCAAGCCATCGTGCAAAAAATTGTCGCTATTTTCTGCGATACCATCAAAAAGTTGTCGCTTTCTCAAATTCCGCTGCTGCCCGCCTCTCTCCCTGATAGCAAAGGTCCACCAGCTTCTCGTAGAACGGCTTCCAGTTGCGCGACCAGGACGACTGATGCAGGTCCGGTAGGTGCTTCAGAATAGCGCGATGCACGGTAGCAGAAGAGATGGAGGCGAATCCCTGCCCTGAGCAACGTTCGCAGGTTTTGAAAACCGGCACCCCGCGCTCTTTAGTTGCCTTGCGGTCGAGCACCTCCCCTTTTCCCCCGCAGCGGCAGCGGGCGGACAGTACGCCTTTACCATTGCAGGCCGTACAGGTACGTCTCACCAGTTCCCGCCGTACCTTTGGCGCGACAACTTCCACCCCTTCCGCATCGTAAATGCCAGGGTGCTTCACTACATCCTCCATGCGCTCAGTTAACCCGGTGCCCCCGCAGGTATTGCAGGTACCTGTGCTGGCCGCCGAACGTGAATACTCCGCAAAGGCGAATTGCGCCAGGATCAGCATGCAGCGCCCCAACTCTGAACCCGCCACCTTGCGAATGTTTTTTGGTGCATTTTCAATCGCATGACGCGCCAGCGCCTGGACCGCCAGTTGTTCGTCTGTTTTGCTGATCCCTGCCTTGCCGAAAAATGCCGCCAGGCCAAACCGCGACCGGCTGCTGGTGGTCCCGATCGCCGTCATAACATCGGTGCCGGTCAGTCGATCCGGCGAGGTGCCTTTGACGCTGTCGCTGATATGCATACCCTGCGGACTGAAGTGTTTGAGCGACGCTTCGAGTTTCATTGAATGGTGTCCCCTTTTTCCGCCGTACCAAACCAGCCAGGGTGCGCCCACTGGACTTCCGTTATTTTCTCGCCTTTCCCCCACAGCGTCAGGGCACGCATAGCGACGTAGTGCATAAAGATCTTTTCATGTTCCCGCCATTCATCTTCCAGGGTGTTTTCAACAAACTCAGCGATGGCATCAGCAATAAGGCCGAAACATTCCATAGAATCGCTGTTGCTCACCGCGATTTCTTTCGCGTTATCCTGGAGTTCCATAAAGCGCTGTTTAGTGAATAGGTACGACATTTCACGAATAAGACGATCCATTTTTAAATCCTCGTTACGTTGTTCGCTTCCCACTCCAGATCGATTTCGCTCTGAAGCTTCCCGGCCAGGTAGTTAAATGGTTTTTTATCGCCTTCCAGAAACTGGTGCGATCGCCCGTCAAAATTGGCGCCGATATCACCAATCCAGCCCTCTCCCTCTCGTTGTTTGAGCAGGCGAATCATCGACGCTGGCAGGTTTGTCGCTGCCTGTTCGTCTTTGTCCAGGCTCTCATACCCCATCCTCTCAGCCTTTCTTGTCGCCAGCTCTCGGGGGATGTTTCGCCACACGGCCATAACGTTGTCAGGCATATCGGTAAGCGCGCCGGTGCCTTTCACATCCATTTTCCCGGTCGGTGCGGACTCGTTTGTTTTGCGCGCGTGTGTAACAAGGAGAACGTGGCAGTTATGCTCGTTTTTGAAATCACAGAGTGTGTCGATGAAGTCTTTCTGCCCTGTGTAATCCTCTTCATCCAGACCACATTTCGCGAGATTATCGATTACGAACAGCTCGATGCCATAGCGGCGGCGGGCATATGCGAATATTTCAAGGAGGCGACCAGCCTTAGCCGTGCCAGTGAGCTTGAATACCCACAGGCGATCAGAAAACCAGTCGTTGGTCATAATGATTTCTTCGCGCTTTGGCGATGCAGTGCAAATTGCCTGCCTGGTGAGACGGGCAAGCATTTTCCCGGGCTTAAGCTCGAGCGATGCAATGCACGTTCTGACCCCTTGGCTCATTGCATCAATTGCAATGTGGCCGACCAGCTCAGTTTTTCCGTGACCATTCACACCATTGACCAGCGTCAGCTCTCCGGCGCGGAAGTTGAAATTACTGTTCAGTGATGCCCAAGGGCTGGTGAATAATCCTGAATCGCGATGCTCGAATGCCTCGATAGTTTCCTGCAAAAGATCGCCAGCAGAGCACAATTCGTCAGGGTCAAAGTACTTTGCCCGCTCCATGTATTCCAGGACCGCTTCGGAGTCCATGTCGGCCATCAGGCATTCGTTGATGTCCTTATGTGGAAGTTCAACGAGTCGGCAGCGATGCTCGCCCAGGCGGCGGGCAATTTCTTTAGCTGCTTCGCGCCCAACATCATCGTTGTCAAGACTGAGCCAGATTTCTTCGAAGCGATCCAGGTTGTGATATTCGTATTCGATCCACTGCTGCTTAGCACCTTTTCCACCACCGAACGGCACGGAAAGAGCTGGATAACCAAGCTGGGCATAGCTCATACAGTCGATCTCGCCCTCGCAAAGAACGACCAGTCGTGTCGTTTTGTCCAAGGCCTGCCAGCCGAACAGGCATGGCTCACAGTCGGCCTCAGCCATGATCAGCTTTTTGCCGCCAGGGCGCTCGGTGCCGATGCGCTTGACCTGCAGTAACTCGCCATTGCGGATGTAGGGGTATGCCACCGCCGGAACCTCACGGTTCTCATCGTGGAACCAGACGACTGCATCAGACACACGAAACTGATCGGCCGTCTCGCGAGTGATGCCGCGTGTCGCCAGGTATGCGTAACAGTCACTTGCCCTTTTAACGCCCTTTTTCGTCGGTCTGGAGAACGTTTTCTTCTTCGCTTCGAAGTGGTGATTGTCGTCTTTCAGACCAAGAAACTCTTTTGCTTCGCGCATGGCGTCATGCAACTGGCAGTTGCGCACCAATACCCACAGATCCAGGAGGTCTCCGCTATCGCCACTGGCGAAATCAGCCCAGGTCTTTTTACCCCCGATATTAACCTTGAGGCTTTTTCCGGCATCGCCGCTTGTGTTGCCAGCGCACCACTCCTTGCCTTCAAGGTGACCTTTCGGCAGAAGGAACTTAGCCACGCGATCCGCGTTGTCCCAAAGTTTGTCGGATATCTCAGCAGGGGTCATCACACACTCCGTAAGTCAAATTTAACAAAACACCAGACCACGAATCCCTCACGCAGCACGCCGTGGTTATATCCGGTAATCAGCACGCGCTTCAGGGCGGTCTTCATTGGCGGCGATCTCCGCGCTTCATGCGCTCAATGGCGGACTGATTGATAAACACCTCAGCGGAACCGTCATTCGATTTGGTGTACCAGCTGCTGGCAGGTGCAGAGCCATCAGTCGGAGATGCTTGCCCCGAAGGGGGCATAGTCGGCTTTTCATCGTTCCACCGCTCACCGTTCAGATACGAGGTGGGAAGGAGCTTATCGATCCCCATCTGCTTGGCCTGTACTCTCAGCCGAATATCGGCGGCCAGCATCCCGGCAAACTCCGCAGGGGTTCCTCGGGTCGTTTTTTTCCAGTCGCGGAATTTGGTCCGGAATGCCGTTCTGGCTTTGACCTTCGCGTCTTTGCGCAGACCTGCTCCCCAGAAAATATTCTCAAACGCCAGATCCACAGGGTCGCCCTCACCCGGCGCTGAAAATTCTTCCCCTGCAGGATCTGGCGAAGCTGATTCGGCTTTGGCTGTCCGATTCGAATCGGACAATGCTTTTTGTTCTTGATCCTTCTCTTGCTCCTGCTCTTGCTCTTGGCTTGGAAGCCCCTTAGAAGCCCCTTCCGGTTCGGATGGTTTTTCTTCAACTTTTCCCCGGCAAACTGCCATGTGGTAATGCCCTCGATATTTATCGTAAAAGGCTGACAGGAAAGGATTTTCAGGTTGTGCGTTGTATTCGTTTTGGACGCCAGGGCAACGCTTATCCTTTGGGTTAAGCTCGGTTCCGATTTGGTGCGCAGCCATTTCAGGCACCCAAACCATCTCGGATGCCTCGTCGTAATGGCAAAAACCAGCATCAATGGAACTTTGAAGCCCCTTCGATGCCCCTTCGATGCCCAATCCGGTTTCGTGCGCAATAAACATCAGGGGCATGTAATAAAGCCCGATCATATTGGCGTGGGGGTTTGTCAGGAGGTACAGCGAAACCAGCTGTGCTTCGCAGCCAGCCTGACGCAACGCCTTTCCTGTCTTACCGATCCAGAATTGAGGGGAAACTTTTCCGTAGTCACGCATCGGTGTGCTCCTGAACCCTCGTGAAATACTGTTGAAACTTCCAGACCGGCTGCATACATTCATGCGGATAGCCCTGCCTGGTGAAATAAACCTGCTGCTTTTCCCGGCTCCAGCCGATGACGTGCACAAGCACCCCGCGCGGATCGCGATACTCACGGTTGAGAAGTTCTACACGATCCTCTGAGGCACATTGCTGTGACATGTCACGCCTCTGGGGCTGGGTTATGATCAGGAAAATTGGGATGTGAATAGGGTATATCCGCATTCAGATGGCATAAGATCGCCACGTCCTCAGGTACTCCTCTGTTTTTCCATTTACCTACAGCTTGGCCGCTTCGGGCCTTACCTCTTTTAGGGAAATGCCTGCCAATACTGACGTTTGTCTTAAACTTCGATTTTAAAATCTCATAAAGATCCATAGCTGAAACCTTGCGCGAAACTATTGTATCAATCGACTGTAGCAAATAGAATCCAAAGTATCAAAAAAAATTGCTACTTTAGTTTCATTACGAATGGAGGAATGCGATGAACACACTGGCAGAACGATTGAATAGCGCTCGAATAGCTGCTGGTCTTACGCAAGAAGCTCTTGCTAAAAAATCAGGAGTGACAAGAGTTGCGATAAGTAAGGCAGAACAAGGGCTTACAAAAAGTTTTAACGGTAATACTCTTTTCAAAATCGCAACCGCTCTTGATTGTGATCCCCAATGGCTTCAGTCAGGAAAAGGAGAAGAAAAAGCGTGGCATGCAAACGTAAAGGCCAGTACCCAGCCAGAGATCCGATACAGCTACCCCCTCCTGAACTGGGTTCAGGCAGGACAATTTGCACAAAGCGGTGATAATTACAGCATGTATGATCACGATAACTGGAGGGAATCGGTTAAGTACGCCGGCGAGCGAGGCTTTTGGCTGGAAGTTCATGGGGATTCAATGACGTCACCTACTGGAATCACTTTTCCAGAAGGGATGTCTATTTTGGTAAATCCTGAAGCTGATCCCTACTCAGGGTGTTATGTTATCGCACGCAAAAAGTCTTCTGATGAAGTCACCTTCAAGAAATATATATATGATATTGGTAGAGAATTTTTGAAACCTCTCAACCCTCAATATCCAATCATAGAGATGAACGGTGATTGCGAGATAGTCGGCGTAATTGTTGATGCGCGATGGGATATTTTTTAGTTTAATTTTCAATATGATGCCGGGGTTCCGGCATTTTTTTCAGCCCAAAACGAAATAAAAGTATCAAAAAAACTTGCCCCGGAATGATACTTTGGTTACGCTTGTTTCGTGCAATGATAACAAGCGAGGATAACCAAATGGAAATCAAAACCGAAACAATACTCGACTGTCTTGATAAGTTAAAAAAACTTAACGACCTGTTAACGGTTATCAGCCAGTCTATAACTGATAAAAAAAGTATCCCTGAAGAAATTGAAACCTGCGTATGTATTGCCTGGGATTTAGGCAACTCTGTTTTTAATAAAATTAATAGTGGTATTGAAGTCCATCAGGAGTCCTAACCATGGAAACCTTCAAAGGTCTTTCCCTGCAACCAGCAGACGCTTTCCAAAATATCGCGACGATGATTGGTGCCAGGATGCTTATTTCAGTTACAGACAGCGAAGACTCCTCCGACCTTAGCGACTGTATTTTTTGTTTAGCTACACGGTATGCGGAAGCGGCCCGCCAATTCGCTCTGGAGAATCAGAAATGAAAACTCCCATTAACATGCTTGAAGATATTTCGGGACAACTGACTGAAAACATATCATTGCTGGAGTTTATTGTCCGTGAATCTCCAGATATGCACGAAACAGATAATGCTCTGGCTTGTCTTATTCGCTCCATGCTTAAAACCATGGAACAGGCCCAGGAATATATCGATGCATATAATCCACCACAAACGGATAAGATGGAGGTTAAAAAATGAAAGCTCCTATCAACAGCCCTGAATTAAATGAAGCCTATACAGTTATAAAAAGCATCAAAGCGATACTGACAAAAATGTCCGACGAACTTGACGCTGAAGAAAGCGATAACGCACTTGCATTATATGGGTTAATTACACTTTCTGACCATGCAATCAAAAATCAGGAAGCGGCAATAAGAAATCTTTCAAATATAAAGTAAAAAACACCATCAATTAATTTACACCTTAATCGGTGGGGCATCCCTCACTCTGAGGAAACGCATATGAATATTGTCGTAAAAAGTGAAATCGTAAATAGCAAGGTTCATTCCGTGAATCAGGATGGAGACCTTCTTTATATAAACAAGGCGCACAAAACAGCAGAGTGCGCAAATAAATACGCGCATGAGCTACGTGCAGAGTTTATCCAGTTACTTATGCCAGCAATCACACGCACTGATGTGAATGTAGCTGGTCGATTCACTTCGTTACTTAATGAGCTTTGTTTCATGACATCTATGACAACGAAAAATATCTCTAAGGGGGGGGCAATAATGACATTTCTGAAAGATAAATCCGCTTACAAGACCGCACAACTCTATGCAGTGTCCGGGCAATCAGTGATTGCGAACTTATTTCTTCGCAAAGCTTATGGGGTGTAATTATGTTAACCAAAGACAGTGTTATTGATGACGTCAAAACTACCGCTGACAATCTATATCACCTGACTGATTTGTTGCATTTTAATTGATACGGCACGGAGGTGGAGCAAATTTACTCTCTGGTGGGTCTCTGCCTTGATTTATCCAGCCAGCTTTCATTATGGGCGAATGCGGAGCATGAACGACGTGCAAAAACTAATTGAAACCCGTCGCCGCCATCTTGTTCAGGCGAAACTTGATTCAATGATGCGCAGAACGGGAAGCCATTTCCAGATAGTAAAGCTTGAAGATGGTTCGGGACTGCCGGTTGAATTATCAGAAGATATTTTAATCCGCGCTTTGATAAAGATTTTTGAAACGATGATTTATGACAACCACAAGCGGGATAAAGCTGAAGAATTAATTTCCGCGCATTACTCGGCCTGTGTGGGAATAAACAAATTAACTCCGGATGGCGTCGATTTTATGAATGCTCTCATAGCGACTCTGGCCGAAATGTCACTGAAAAAGCAGGAGGCAGACCATGCAGGTTAACCAACAAATGATAACCCATTGTGGCATGCAAATCCCCCGCCCGGTTTTGAACGTTGACCTGCATGTCGCGCCGGACTTCACCGGGAGAGTGGTTCTTTATATCGAAAACGGGCGTGTCACATGCGACCGCCGACTTTTCGACGATGAACACATTTGCGCTCTGGACACTTTTATTGAAATGGCTCGTGAGATGGAGCTTCGCCTGGAGGAACTTTCAAATGCCCGATAACCGCACCGCCAGCATGATTTCCCTGGCATTACAGCAACACGATACACCAGCCGGCCCGCTCTTTGTCGCCCGGCGCCACGGCCGCATTAAAAAATGCTTCAGCCGCGATACAGCGATCCGCTATCTGGCCTTCTTTATGACGACCTGGGCTTTCGAAGCCTCGGGTTTCCAGTGTCGTCATCCTGACGTAAAGGTCTGCCATCCCGAGCATGGCGAAGTGTGGCAACGCGGAGGCGTTACCCGCGAATATACCGAAGCCCACCAGCGTTGCGTTCGTCGCCTGCGCCGTCTGCTGGCCCACCAGCGCGCGAAAGCCGACTGGCTTAAGAAGTGGGAATCGATGCACGACCGCTACACGAAAGAGGTTGCTGCGCTGCAGAGTTGCAAGCCGGAGGGAGTGCGCTGATGAATGACAACAAATTCAATCCGGAAGCAACGCCAGACGGCATCAGGACGGGAAGCCGTGTAATCGGATGGCCGGGCGCGGTTCGTCAGTTTGAGGGTTCCCGATTCGATCGTTGCAATTCAGAGGGGCTGCGCTGGCTGGCCTGCATTGAGGAAGCAAAAGCGGCTGGTTGGGTTCAGCTTAGCACTGAAAAGGAAATCATCCTCTGGCGCTGGCTGGTAGCCACTGTGTTTATCAACGAGGAGCGGGAGAAGAACGGCACCGTTGACATTCCGAACGAAGAAGGCGGCATCGATACGGCCGTTATCTATTCCGGCAAACACGGGGCGATCAGCATCTACCCCGCCCCGGAACGGTTTGCCCTGGCGAATCACGTTGAAGGTTGCGCCGTCGAGAAGTACGGCACCGAAACCGGGCTGCTGCTGGCACTACGCATGTACCAGGACATGGTGACCGGAGATCCAAAGAAAGGGGTGAAGCTGTCAGCTATGGGTCGGGAAGGTCTGGATCTTCTCCATGACAGCTTTATCGAACAAATCCAGACCGAAGGTATGCCAGACATGCCGGTTATGCACTGAGGAAAAGAATATGACGCACAAAACTGAAATTGCATTCACTGGTCAGTACGCACGCATGACCCATAAGCAGATTGCCGATCTGGTTAACTCGCGCCCTGATAACGTCAAAGTTTCCATCGAACGACTTGCTGAGCGTGGCGTTATCCGACTCCCTGCGATGCAGGAAATCGGAGAAATCAACAACTTAGGGCTAGCCGTGAAGCGTGAGTACTACTGTTTTGAAGGTGAGCAAGGTAAGCGCGATAGCATTGTCGTTGTTGCTCAACTCAGCCCAGAGTTTACAGCTCAGATCGTTGATGAGTGGCAAGCCCTGGAAAAGGCAGTGGAGTTTTTACAAATCCCGGAACATAAACCAGCACCGCAGGCAATAAGCATGCACAGCGACATTCTTTCTCTCGCCCGCGTTGTGGCCGAAGCAACCGCGTCCGCGACAATGAAAGCGGTAATGGATGTTATGGACGCCCGCACCATCCCGGCCCCTGAATTGCCACAACGCCAGCCAGCCCCGCCGACTACCGCGCCAGAACAGAGCAAGGATGAGCACGAATACGCGCTCGTAACCGATCTGGTGTGGAAACATGGGCTGTCCGATGCAGCCTGCCGCCGACTGGCCTCTTTCTCAGGACTTCCTACGCAACTGACCAATGGTGCGCGCGGGCATCTGATGATTGATCGCATTTCGTTCGCTGACGCTGTGACTGCGCTGATTGAAGGGTCCACACCACCATCCGGTAAGCGCAAGCGCTGGAAGCATCCCGACTTTGGCGGCTTCGAACTGAAAATTACCGAAGCCAATAAGGCAGCAGTGGAGGCAAGGCAATGATCGCCGAAATTATCAGCATTGAGCCAGAGGTGAATTATGCGTAGTCCCGAAGAACTTAACCAGGCGCTCCAGAACGCGCAGAAGGCGAGCGTTTCAATCAGGTCACTTCTTCACGCATGGGTTGAGTTGCCGGGGATTGAGGTGGAATTGATGCTTGAAATGGCCTCTCAGTATGCCGACCAGGTCACTGAGTATCTGATCAACCAGTCTGGCGAAGACAGCGGGGAGAGTCCGGAATGAAAAAAGTCTCTGAATTGGTGATGTTCACCCTGTTCTTCTCCAGCCTCGCGGGGCTGGGGTTCACCGCCGGCATCTTCTGCTTTATCGGTGTGGCCCGCCTGCTTGCGAGGATTCTGGCATGAAATTCGATTATCAGGACTTTGGCGCCGTAGCCAACATCACGATCACCAGCACGGTATTTGAGTTTCGTCGGCATGTCCGGGTGGTCGACACGGCGCTGATGTGCACACCCGGGGTGATCGCCAATCGTAGCGGGTTCTTCATCATGAAAACGGTCATCTCTGGCCACACCAAAGAAATGCTGCGGGCATACGAAACAGTAAAGCGGGAGGCGGCACGATGAGCAAAATCGAAAACCCTGTGGTGCTGATCCACAAACGTGAAAACAGCGATACCTATGCGGTCGCTATCACCAGCGGCAGCGCCGACTTCCATGACGCCGTTTTGATGGCAACGATGGAGCCGGATATGGTTGGTGACGGCTTCGATACCTGGAGCAAAACAGGCTACTACATGGCGACGGAGATTGAAGAGTTGCGTCGTATCTGTGCGGAGGCTTACCAGTGCGTGGGCGTCCTCTCTGACATGTGCGGCGCATTCGATGACGCGGGTGTTATTAAGCTTCTGGATAATCTTTCGCAGCAGAAACTGGTTCACAGTGACGTATTGCCATTCTCGCTGCCTGCCAACTCTCCGGTAATTCCGGATGGTTGGGCGCTGGTACCGGTTGAACCGACACAGCAAATGGTCGATGCGCATATTAGCGGAGTAATGACGGGGGGGTTCGCAAAAGGATACAGGGAAATGCTCGCAGCAGCGCCGGTTAACGATGTCACCGCTGGTAAACCGTTGACCATCACCCTGCCAGATACCAGCTCAAAGGCGTTCTGGAGCGGTGCCGGAAAGAGTGAAGTCTTCCACCCGGAAACCTATAAGCGCTGGGTTAAAGAAGCCATCGAGCGGGGTTGCATCATCGCCGGGATCGCAGTGAGGGTTAAGTGATGGAAAGAAAATTTGTGAAAATCGACGCGCTGGACACTATCGGCGTTTGCCTGGAGCAGCTGGCGCTGGCCGAACAAAGCGTTATCGCTATCGACGGTCAACTTCTGAAGCATGATGCCGATCCAGAATGGCGTAAGCGAGCAGAATTAGCCCGCCTAACAGTCCAACAGAAGAAACGCATTGTCATGTCCCGCCTTGCCGTTCTGCGGCAGCAGGAAAAAGAGCGCAACGTGCAGCTCCACCAGCAGCACAACGATTACCTGATTGATGAGCTGAGGCGGATTGTAACGCCCTCTTCTTTCGCGCGCTGCGTTATGCGTGCAACAGAGAAAATGGAGGCCACCAGGTGAGTGAGGTAAATGTGTTCGAGCTGGTGAGGCTGATTAAAGAGGCCAAAGGCGACCCTTCAGCAATGACCGATGCAATATGGGAGGCGGGTTATCGGCAGCCTGAGCGTACAGCAGAGGAAGCGGCAAAGATAACCATCGATACGTTCTTCTACTGCGAAAGCTTCGGGATGCCGACAGATTTCTGGCCGCGCAACTATGACAGCGTTCTCCAGAACGAGCTGATGAAAGCTGTAGTAGGTGAAGATGGGGATCTGGATGGTGCCGACGCCGTCACCATTGCCAATAGCGTTATCAATGCAGGATTCAGGAAGGATCTCGCCGATGAATAAAGCTTTCGAAATGTGGGTGCGCCAGCGGTACGGCAGCCGCTATGACCTGACGCGGGATTATGATGGTTTTTACTGCAGGGAAGTGGTTCGGCGGATGTTTGATGTGTGGTGCCACTGTCGTGGCCTGAATGTGGTGTGAGGTGGGTATGAGTGACTTAATGACAACAAAACAGGTTGCTGACTATTGCGGGGTCTCCGTATCGACCGTGCTTCGCTGGAATAGCATCAACCGCAAAACGGGGCAGAAGTACCGCCCCGAGTTTCCGGACCCGGATATCAAATCCTGCCCGAACAAATGGGCGACGCATAAAATTCACCGGTTCGCAGGGGTTACGTCTTAACGATAGATTCAACCCTTTCCCACCAGGCCTGATAGGCTTTACGTTGCTCTTCAAGATAATCGCTCTTGTCATAAACTTGCCAGATACCAGGCAGTTTATGACCGAGCATTATTTCAGCTATATGCGGTTCCGTCAGATCGGAAAAATTCGTTCTCGCCGTTCTTCGTAAATCGTGAAGTGACCAATGAGGGAATTGATATCCCAAGCGACGCCAGGAATACTGCATTAAGTTATACGGTAAGGATTGTAGTGATGATCTTCCAACGGGTTCGCGGCTTCCTTCTTTAGTAAAGAGCATACCTGAACCATTATTCATAGAAATAACGTATTTAATCAGCTCTTCGGTAGGCTTGATAATAGGCCGTTTTAGCGGCTTACCTGTTATAGATCCCGTCTTGTGACGCTCTGCTGGCACAGTCCAGACGTTATCTACAAAATCAAAATCCTCGACTCTGGCGCTTATCAACTCAGCAGAACGGCAGCCGAAATGCAGTAGCAACTTGATAAAGGCACGGTACTTAGGAACCATCCGAGAACCTTCGATTGCGGCATACAGGATCCTGATTTCGTCATGGCTAAGGAACCGCTCACCCTGCCTTTTTCTGATATCCATATCCTTACTGGTTATGTCGGACAGTGGGCGATTCTCCACCAATTTTCTCTTGTACGCCCATATGTGAGCCTGCTTAGCGTTCACCAACAACCTGTCGGCAATACCCGGTAGTTTTACGCTTAAAGGCTCCAGTACCTCCAGCCAGTCATGGAGGCTGGCAGCATCGTGTGGCATACCACCTATCCTGGGGAATAGATGAATCTCGAAGGAACGGATGATTTGATCTGCGCCTTTTTTATTTTTCAGGCAATAGGCGTCGAACCAAGTTCTGATCACCGCCTCTACCGTCAGCGCCCCCGTGACTTTTCGCTTCTCTGCCAGGCGGACCAGCTTAGGATTTCTGTTTGCCTCAAGTTCCCCGCGTAGCCGTACAACTTCATCGCGGGCCTCTTTTAAACCGGTGGACGGATAAGTTCCAATATCAATACGCTCGCCTTTTCCCGCCCACTGATAGCGGTACTGGAAAACCACTCGCCCTTTCGGAGATACTCTGACGGACAAGCCATCTCGATCTGACTTAACCATAACCTTATCGCGTTCCTTACCCGTTACCGAACGCAACCATGTATCCGATAGCGCCATACCCCACCTTGTACAAACTCAAAAAAACCTCTTCGGTTTGTACATTATGTACAAACACATGTACAGGAATTTTATGAAAGCAATCGAATTAACATGACACTACATGAAAGGAGTTAGATTAATTTAAAGCGTAAAAATGCAGGCTGAATGCGTCCTTAGACGATTTACTGAAAGGAATTTAAAGAATCAGGAAGGTTTCGAATTTATTTAATGGCGGGTGTTTTATAGGGGTGAGAAATAATGGCAAAAGTGCGGCGCTTCGCCACCTCTTGCAAATAAGGAGACAACGTCATAATTACAATCTTCTGTGCAGGTGCGCGGCAGCCGCCACGCAGCGTGAATACGGGAAAATGCGGCTATTGTACTCAACCGTGGTGAGCAGACAATCAATGTTTACACAGGAGTTGCTGCAGTTCGCTTAACGAGGCCACTGTCCAGGTCGGTTCGATTCCCGCGGGTAGCTCACTGCGATGGGCGTTCAGCCAGCAGGTAGCCAGACCAGCATTCATGCCGCCAAGAATATCGGATGCCGCAGTATCGCCTACCATCAGGACGCGATCCCGCGCCGGGTTACCGGCCTTCTCCAGCGCATAATCAAAGATCCGGGGGTCCGGCTTCGCCACCCCGATCTCTTCGGAGATCACCAGTAGATCAAAATAGTCGCGAAGCCCGGTGCGTTCAAGGCGTCGCTGCTGCAGCGCGGTAAAACCATTGGTGATGATCCCAAGCTTCACTTTGCCTTTCAGAGCATTGAGCAAGGAAAAGGCCCCCGGCAGCGGGGCGCAGATCTCCGCCATCGCATTCAGGAAGGCGTCGTTCAGATCGCCAGGTGCTACGTTAAGACGATCGGCCCAGCCCTGAAAACGCTGGTGCTGAAGCTGCAGAGCACTGATGGTGCCGTTCTGGTAATCTACCCAAAGAGGCTTATTGATGGCCTGGTAATCCTGAAAATCCTGCGCAGTGAAGGTCACGCTGTAATCGAGAAACATCCGCTGCAGACCGCCGAAGGAGTCGAACGTAAAAAGCGTTTCATCGGCATCAAAGAGTATCCAGTCCCAGTTCATTACTTCACCTTCTTTATTAAAGCGGCAGCGCCATAATCAGCGCATCCTCGCGGCCGGTGGCCGTCGGATAATAGTTACGGCGAACGGTCGCCTCGTTAAAGCCCAGGCTTTCATACAGAGCGATGGCAGCGGCGTTAGAAGCGCGCACCTCCAGCCACAGGGTCAGCACATCACGCTGTTCCAGTTCGCGAATAAGATGTTCGAGCAGCGCGCGCCCCAGGCCGCGACGCTGAAATGCCGGATCGACGGCAATATTAAACAGCGTGGCTTCATCCAGCACCACCTGGGTAATGGCAAATGCGGCCATCTCCTCATCAAGGCTGAACTTCAGATTGACATAGCGCTCGCCCTGATTACTGGTCAGGGTTTTCTCGCTCCAGGGAAACGCATGGGCGCGGGTTTCAATCCGGTATGCCGCGGGTAAATCAGTCGTGCTGAGGGAAGAAATCATGTTCATGTGTGCAGATCTGCTGCCATAACGCGGCGCGCGCCGCCGGATTGTCTTTTAGCTCCGCAAGCGACGGCGTAGAGATCTGCACACCATCAAGAGCCAGACGTTCGCTGCTTCCCAGACGCCAGCTATTACAGCGGCTACCCTCTGGCAGCATTTCTACCCGGTCCGGCGTCAGTTGCAGCACCCGATCGGCGCTGAGCATTAAGGCGCGTAAAATATCGCCAATCAGCGGTTCCGTTAACGACGGCGGCTCCGACGCCACCATCACCAGACGGATATGCGCGGGAAGCGAGATGGCGATTTCACCCAGCAGCGCGCCGGGACGACGTAGCGCCCACTGCGTAATACCTAACTGCTGTAGCTGCCAGTCTCGACGGGATGTCATAACGAAACCTTCCTTTTTATTAAGGGCGCAAATATAGCAAATCAGGCGATTCATCGCCAACCACCGCGACTCTCTCGCCGTCAGGGATGCAAGTTTACCAATGACCGGGTTATAATCGGCGCCGTTATTTTTTGAGGATTCGATGCATGTCTGCTTTTACCCCGGCAAGTGAAGTCTTGCTGCGCCACAGTGATGATTTCGCACAACGCCGCGTGCTGTTTGTCGGTGATATGCAGGATGACCTGCCAGCCCGTTTCGACACGGCCTCCAGCCGCGCCCACACTCAGCAGCTTCACCACTGGCAGGTACTTGACCGCCAGATGGGCGAACGCGCGCGTTTCTCGCTGGTGGCGGACGCCAGCGACATTGCCGACAGCGACACGCTGATCTACTACTGGCCGAAAAACAAGCCTGAGGCCCAGTTCCAGCTGATGAATCTGCTGTCGCTGATGCCGGTGGGCAGCGATATTTTTGTCGTGGGTGAAAACCGCAGCGGCGTGCGCAGCGCGGAGCAGATGCTGGCCGAATATAGCCCGCTGACCAAGATTGACAGCGCCCGTCGCTGTGGCCTTTATCATGGCCGCCTGGATATACAACCGACCTTCGATGCCAAAAGTTACTGGAGTGGTTATTCGCTCGACGCGCTGACCATCAAAACCCTGCCTGGCGTCTTTAGTCGCGACGGTCTGGATGTCGGCAGCCAGCTGCTGCTCTCCACCCTGACGCCGCACACCAAAGGCAAGGTGCTGGACGTCGGCTGCGGTGCCGGCGTGCTCTCTGCCGTGCTGGCCAGCCACTCGCCAAAAGTGCGTTTAACGCTTACCGACGTGAGTGCGCCGGCGGTAGAAGCCAGCCGTGCTACGCTTGCTGCCAACGGTCTGGAAGGTGACGTATTCGCCAGCAACGTCTTCTCCGACGTGCAGGGGCGTTTCGATATGATCATCTCCAACCCGCCGTTCCACGATGGCCTGCAGACCAGCCTTGAAGCCGCACAGACCCTGATTCGCGGTGCTGTTCGTCATCTGAACAGCGGCGGCGAGCTGCGTATTGTGGCTAACGCCTTCCTGCCCTACCCGCAGGTGCTGGATGAAACCTTTGGTTTCCATGAGGTGATTGCCCAGACCGGCCGCTTTAAAGTTTACCGTACGGTGATGACTCGTCAGGCGAAACGCTAAGCCCCACGCCGGATACCACCCGATGTCCGGCGGATGTCGCTTTTTACAGCAGTTGAAAATTCGCCCTGCAATTAACTGTTGACGTGCCGTATAAAACCACTAGAATGCGCCTCCGTGGTACCGATACTTTGCTATAAGTATCGATATGGTATGCGAAGGTGGCGGAATTGGTAGACGCGCTAGCTTCAGGTGTTAGTGTCCTTTGGATGTGGGGGTTCGAGTCCCCCCCTCGGCACCATAATCCACAAAAAGTATCGCTCGCGCTGTGCGAAGGTGGCGGAATTGGTAGACGCGCTAGCTTCAGGTGTTAGTGTCCTTAGGATGTGGGGGTTCGAGTCCCCCCCCTCGCACCAACGAGGCGATACGGCAGCAAAAAAGTAAGATATCTGTGCGAAGGTGGCGGAATTGGTAGACGCGCTAGCTTCAGGTGCTAGTGTCCTTAGGATGTGGGGGTTCGAGTCCCCCCCCTCGCACCAGCTTTCTTATTTCTCTTCTCTGGTTTTCCCTGTTCTATCCCAATACTCTCAGATTCATCACCATCAGCATCATTCCACCGATCAGCGCCATACCTGACGGCAGCAAAATAAAATGCCGTAGTCGACGATGGTAGAGCATCGCAGGCGTCAGTACTAAACCCAGCACAATCAAAATTCGCCACGCGTCCACCGACAGTCCGGCAAAGGCCAGCACGGCGATAATACCACCCGGCAGCAGTATTCCCCAGCCGCTTCCTAATGCGCGTTGCAACATGATTTCACCTCTCACAGTGATAATGATAACCAATATCATATGATAAGTTTTCTCATTTGTCAGCCCGCGTGCCATAACCTGCATGAAGATTATTCATCGGGTAATGACAGACTTTCATGAAGGTGATAAATTGTGCACCTCAAAAAACACATAAAACTTTTTGTATATTTTCGTCACGGACGTTATCAGTGCGTTATTTTCATTTTCGTTTTACACCGTTTATTTCTTAATGATATTTAAAAAATTTGCACATGACAGCTCAATCCTGGCGCGCACTGCGTGACAAAAAATATCAGCTTTCCTTACGGCTATTTTTGTTTCTGAACGCAATGTGTGCGCTGTTCTCACTGCTACAGCCGCTCTACACTGCCCCGGCGATGACGATCCCTCTGCACGATCGCCGTGAGCAGCGTTGGACTGCTGGTCTGGCACTGGCAGTTTGGGCAGCAAAAAATAAGGATGTCGCTGATCTCCATTTTATTCGGCTGCCTGTGGGCATGGCATATAACGATTAAATATGCACGAATCGCTAATAATGACACCAGTTACCTTGTGGTTGCGTTATTAGGGATATTATTTATCGGCACTATTGCTTTCTCCAATAATATCAGCGCATTCGCCCTGCACTCCGCACCGACCATCCTGATATGCCTGTGGCTCAGCAAAGGTGCCTACTGGACCGGGATGCTCTACTGTTTCGCCCTGCCCGTCGTCGGGATTACCATCCAGAATATTATCCAGAAGTGCTATGACGATTTTGCCCAGAGCCTGATGTACAACTGCTGGAGGAGCGCGAAACGTTCAGCGATTTGAGTATGCTGGACCCGCTGACCGGGCTGTATAACAGACGCGGGCTACAGATCCGTCTCGACACGCTGATGGCGCTGGATACCAGCAAACACTTCGTGCTGCTGCTCGATATCGATCACTTCAAGGCCTACAACGATCACTACGGCCATATGATGGGCGACCAGGCGCTGATTCGCATTTCTGCCGCCATCCGCGACACGGTGCGTTCACGGGATATCGTCACCCGCTACGGTGGTGAAGAGTTTATGATTATCCTCACTAATACCGATCCCGTGCAGGCCCGGCTGTCCGCGGAGCGCATCCGTCAGCGGGTTTACGATCTGAAGATCCCGCATATGTTTAACCAGAGCGTTGCCACCAACGTGACGGTCAGTATCGGTATTGCCTCTCTGGCAGGCGAGGAGGTAGAAGGCGCGCTGGAAAAAGCCGATAAGGCCCTGTACGAAGCCAGGCATCTTGGCCGCAATAATATCCTCGCCAGCGAAGACTTAACCCTCTGCTGATCTCCCGGCGATATAAGGCCCTGAACACTTTTATCTTTCGCAATGATTGGTTATCATTATCATTCCAATTCTTGTTTAGTCTGGCAATATGGCTTACCGCTCCGCACCGATTATCGACGATCTTATCTGGCGTACCCCCCTGGTTTCCCGGGACGACACGCTGGCTGATTCTGTGCGTGACGCCATCGCTGAGCAGCGGGAATACCTGCTCGACTTTACGCGCTTTAACGAGGCGTATCCGTCTCAGGCGCTGACGCTCGGTGAATGGTCCACGGGCTCTGAGCTCAGCTCCCTGCTGGCCTGTTACTCGGACCATATCTATCGCGATCACCTCGATAAACCACGCGAAAACAAGCCGCTGATTTCCCTCTGGGCACAGTGGTATATCGGCCTGATGGTGCCTCCCCTGCTGCTGGCGCTTCTTACCCAGCGTCAGGCGCTGGATATCTCACCGGAACATTTTCACGTTGAGTTTCATGAAACGGGTCGCGCGGCCAAATTCTGGATTGATGTCTATCAGGACAGAACGGCGAGCGCGCTGGCGCCAGAAGCACGTATCGATACGCTAATTATCCGGGCGCTGATCCCCGTCGTGGATGCACTTGAAGCCACCGGAGACATTAACGGCAAGCTCATCTGGAGCAACACCGGCTATCTGATTAACTGGTGCTTTGGCGAGATGAAAGCACTGCTGGGCGATGAGAGCGTGGATGCTCTGCGCCAGCGCTGCTTCTTTGAAAAACAGCTTGCCGACGGCAGCGATAACCCGCTGTGGCGCACCGTCATCCCGCGCGAAGGTCTGCTGGTCCGTCGCACATGCTGCCAGCGCAATCGCCTGCCGGACGTACAGCAGTGCGGTGACTGTACCCTGAAATAAACAGAGGGCTTTCGCCCTCTGTCTGTATACTTATGCGGCCTGATTTTCCTGTTCGGCCCTTGCGGCCTCTTCCGCTTCCTGATCGAGCAGCTGCTTCTCGTACACTTTAAAGAACGGGTAGTAGATAATTCCCGATACCACCGCCAGGATCACCACCAGAATCGCCGCCCGGAAATCCCAGCCCAGGCCCCAGGCCGCACCAATCGGTGCTGGTGCCGTCCAGGGCACCACGAAGATCACCCGACCAATCAGATCCATTTTCATGGCCACCCAGGCAATCACCGCATTGACCGTCGGTGCCAGCAAGAACGGAATAAAGAACACCGGGTTCATTACGATAGGCGTACCGAAAATCACCGGTTCGTTAATATTGAATACGCTGGGTACCACGCTCAGACGGCCAATCGAGCGCAGGTGTGCGGAGCGGCTGCGCAGGTAGCACATCACCAGCCCCATGGTGGCGCCCGAGCCGCCAATCACGATAAAGAAGGTCCAGAACACTTCCATAAAGATGTGCGGCAGCGGTGTACCCGCCGCCAGTGCGCTCTGGTTCATCCCCAGGTTGGTGAGCCAGAACATCTGCAGCATCCCGGAGACAATGGTTGCACCGTGAATACCGGCGAACCACAGCAGGTGACAGATCAGCACGGCCAGTAATATCGCCGGCAGGGAGTCGGCGGCGGAAACCAGCGGCTTAAAGATGGACATAATCGCCTGCGGGATCAGCATATCGAACTGCGCCTGGATAAACAGACTCAGCGGGTAGAGCGTCAGCACGACCACCAGCACAGGGATCAGGAGATCAAAAGAGTTTTTGATCATCGGCGGCACCTGGTCCGGCAGGCGAATACCGATATTGTGCGCCCGCAGAAAACGCATCATCTCCACGCAGAATATCGCCACCAGGATAGCGGTAAAGATCCCGGTTCCGCCAAGGCTGTGCATCGGCAGCGAGCCGTCCGTTTTTGGGGATGCAACCAGCAGAAAGGCCATCAGCGACAGCAGCGCACACATAAAGGGATCGAGCTGGTGGGATTTTACGTAGTGCTTGCCGAGATTGTAGGCTATCGCCGCGCAAATATAGATCGACATAATGCCCATCGTCATATCGAAGGGCATCAGGATCTGGCTTTCATACTGCTTAGCCAGGTCAAGCCAGGCGCGGGCGAACCCCAGAGTGGTATCCTGGGCAAACGGCGGGAAGGCGAATACCAGCAGGAACGAACCGACAATCATAAACGGCATCGCGGAGATAAAACCGTCGCGAATGGCCATCACGTGGCGCTGGGACGATACGCGCGCCGCAATCGGGCTGACATAGTTCTCTACAAACCGAAATATCACGTTAAACGCAGCATGGTTAGCAGACATAGCAACACTCCTGTCGATCTATAAAGTACAGCGGCTGAGTTTGTATTTATGCTCCGGCATGGGCAGGCTCAGAGCACGGCTCTTATTATCTGAGGCAGAGGATAGCGTCAAAAAAGAGTATTCATCTCCGTCCCTTACACTGCAACCGGTTACTGTAACCGGTTGCATCGATTGTGAAGAGGATCGAGATTTATTCGTCATTCTTTTTTATCCACGCCATGCCTGTCACACTTTCATCGGGCAAGCCACCCGCCTTTTTTTTGTACAAATATTGATCTTAGCCAGCGCCAGCGGACGGGGGCTTTATGATAAAACTAGCGCTTTCGTGCTTCGCTTTATTTGTGACGACCAGGGCCATCATGCAGGCAGAGCAGACAGAGCAGCGCGCGGTCACGCGGCTGTGTATTCAGTGTGGGCTTTTTCTCTTACAGCACGGTGCGGAAAGCGCGCTGGTGGATGAACTCTCGACCCGGCTCGGACTGGCGTTAGGTATGGATTCGGTCGAAAGCGCCATCTCCTCCAACGCCATTGTGCTGACCACCATTAAAGACGGGCACTGCCTGACCTCGACGCGCAAAAATCAGGATCGCGGCATCAATATGCATGTGGTCACCGAGGTGCAGCATATCGTCATTATGACCGAGCATAAGCTTCTCGATTATAAAGACGTCGAGAAACGCTTCGCGCAGATCAAACCGCTGCGCTACCCGCGCTGGCTGGTCTCTCTGATGGTCGGGCTGTCCTGCGCCTGCTTTTGCCAGCTCAATAAAGGCGGCTGGGACGGGGCGTTTGTCACCTTCTGCGCCAGTACCGTCGCCATGTATATTCGCCAGTTGCTGGCCCAGCGCCATCTGCACCCGCAAATCAACTTCTGCGCCACCGCCTTTGTGGCGACAACGGTCTCCGGCCTGCTTCTGCTGATGCCAACCTTTTCCGTTACGCCAACGGTGGCGATGGCCGCCAGCGTTCTGCTACTGGTGCCCGGCTTCCCGCTGATTAACGCGGTGGCGGATATGTTTAAAGGTCATATCAATACCGGCCTGGCACGCTGGGCGATCGCCAGCCTGCTGACGCTTGCCACCTGCGTCGGCGTGGTAATGTCGATGACAATCTGGGGACTGCGCGGATGGGCATAGTCGAGTTTTTCCTTGCGCTGGCGCAGGACATGGTGCTGTCCGCGATCCCGGCCGTCGGCTTCGCGATGGTCTTTAACGTTCCCATCCGCGCCCTGCCCTGGTGCGCACTGCTGGGCGCCATCGGCCACGGTTCGCGGATGGTGATGATGAACGCGGGCCTGAATATTGAGTGGTCAACCTTTATGGCTTCCATGCTGATTGGCTGCATCGGCATCCAGTGGTCACGCTGGTATCTGGCGCATCCCAAAGTCTTTACCGTAGCAGCCGTTATTCCGATGTTCCCCGGCATCTCAGCCTATACGGCGATGATCTCGGCGGTGAAGATCAGCCACTTTGGCTATAATGAAGTCCTGATGATCGCGCTGCTCGGCAACTTCCTGAAGGCGTCATCCATTGTCGGCGCCCTGTCGATAGGCCTGTCGATTCCGGGGCTGTGGCTGTACCGAAAACGCCCGCGCGTGTGATCGGAAAAAATTAACTTGCAATTAAATTGTGCACTATCTATATTCAACCACATGAAAACGACATCGTCTCGCACGGCCAGCCAGCCGCTGCATCTGGATAATCAGCTCTGTTTTGCCCTTTATTCGGCAAACCTGGCGCTGAACAAGCTATACCGGCAACTGCTGGCACCACTCAACCTGACCTACCCCCAGTATCTGGTGATGCTGGTGCTGTGGGAGCGCGACGATCTCACCGTTTCCGGCATCGGCGAGCGGCTGTTTCTTGACTCCGCCACCCTGACGCCGCTGCTTAAACGTCTGGAAAGCGCCGGGCTGATCCAGCGCCAGCGTTCGCGCCAGGATGAACGCCAGGTGGCCGTAACCCTGACCGATGCTGGTCGGGCCTTACAGCAGCAGGCGGTCTCGATTCCTGAAGCGATCGGCTGCGCTGCCGCCTGTGACGCGAATACGATGTCGGCCCTGAAGAAAGAACTGGAATACCTGCGCGAACAGCTGCGCCGCGCCTGAATAGCCTCCTGACGGAGGCATAAATGAAATATTTAAATAGCACGCCATTTTATAGCACAACAAATATAAAGAGGAACCTGCCATGTCTTTAGAAAAAGTTGTTTATACCGCAAAAGCCAAAGCCACCGGCGGCCGTGATGGTCGTGCCACCTCTTCCGACAACGTGCTGGACGTGAAGCTCGGCGTACCGAAAGAGATGGGCGGCATGGGCGGCGACGTCACTAACCCGGAACAGCTCTTTGCTGCGGGCTACTCCGCCTGCTTCCTCGGCGCGATGAAGTTTGTCTCCACCCGTGACAAAATCACGCTGCCGAAAGAGGCCTTTATCGAAGGCGAAGTGGGTATCGGTCCGCTGCTGACCGGCTTTGGTATCGAAGCGAAACTGAATATTCACGTCGAAGGTATGGACCCGGCAGAAGCGAAAAAACTGGTTGATGCGGCGCATATTGTTTGCCCGTATTCCAACGCGACCCGTGGCAACATCGATGTAACCCTGAACATCATTGCGTAAGCCTGCCTTTTATCCGGCTCTCCCAAAGAGAGCCGGATGTTCCCACGCATTCATTCCCCCCTTCTCTCTGTGCTACTATGTGCTGATATTGCGCCTGCCGTATTCCAGTAGAGAAAGTGCTATGACCTCCAGAATTCTGACCACTCGCGTCGCCGGTATCGATGCTTTTATCAGCGATCCTCGCGGCGTATTGAGCAATGCCGAAGACGGTGCCGTGGCGATTTTCGCCGACAACGCGCCGGCCTTTTACGCGCTCACGCCGGAGCGACTGGCGCAGTTACTGGAACTCGAAGCCCGTCTCTCCCGTCCGGCAAGCGATGTGATGCTCGATACTCAGCTGTATGAAGAACCTGCCGATGCGCCGGTCGCCGTGCCGATGGGCAAGTTTCCGATGTACGACGGCTGGCAGCCCGATGCTGAATTTCAGCGTCTGGCGGCGCTCTGGGGTATTGCGCTTACCCAGCCTGTGACGCCGGAAGAGCTGGCGTCTTTTGTTGCTTACTGGCAGGCAGAAGGTAAAGTGTTTCATCATGTGCAGTGGCAGCAGAAGCTGGCGCGCAGCCTGCAGATGGGCCGCGCGGCGAACGGCGCTCAGCCGCGGCACGATGTTAATACCATTTCACAACCCGACAACCAGATCCCACCAGGCTTCAGAGGTTAATGATGAAAAACGTCAGCGAGTTAATGAGCCGCCTGCAGAAAATGATGCCCGCCGGGACAAAGCCTGCGTTTACGACAGGTGAAGAGCTGCTGGCGTGGCAAAAAGAGCAGGGTGAGATCCGCGCCGCGGCGCTGGCGCGGGAAAACCGGGCAATGAAAATGCAGCGTACCTTTAACCGCTCCGGTATTCGTCCGCTGCATCAGAACTGCTCCTTCGACAACTACCACGTTGAAAACGAAGGCCAGATGAATGCGCTGAGCAAAGCACGCCAGTACGTGGACGCTTTTGACGGCAATATCGCCAGCTTTATCTTCTCCGGCCTACCCGGTACCGGCAAAAACCATCTCGCAGCGGCTATCTGCAACGCGCTGCTGCTGCGCGGTAAATCGGTGCTGATCATTACCGTGGCGGATATTATGTCGGCCATGAAGGACACCTTCAGCAACCGCGAAGTCAGTGAAGAGCAGCTGCTTAACGACCTAAGCACCGTCGATCTGCTGGTGATCGATGAGATCGGCGTCCAGACGGAATCCCGCTATGAGAAAGTGATCATTAATCAGATCGTCGATCGCCGCTCGTCGTCAAAACGTCCCACCGGGATGCTGACCAACCATAGCGTGGCCGAGATGACCAAGCTGCTCGGCGAGCGGGTGATGGACAGGATGCGCCTCGGTAACAGCCTGTGGGTGAATTTCACCTGGGAGAGCTACCGTAGCCGGGTGACCGGAAAAGAGTATTAAGACTTTTCTCAGACGGCGCGGGGGTATACTACATGCTTTCCGGCTCCACGAGATCAGATGTATGAAACCTGCAAAGACTCTTCTGTGCTGCGCGCTTGTTGCGGGCAGCCTGCTTTCCTCCACCGCCATTGCCGCCTCCTGGCAGGAGTCGCTCTCCAGCGCCGCCAGCCAGCTTAGTCACGACAGCAGTGCCACATCCAGCCAGGGTGGACTCTCCCTCTCTTCACTTACCGGCCTGCTGAACGGCGGCAATAAAGCGCTGAGCGCCGACAATATGAATAATGCCGCCGGTATTATGCAGTATTGTGCGAAGCAGAAGCTGGCATCCGTCACCAGTACGGAAAACGTCAAAAACCAGGTGCTGGATAAACTGGGCCTCGGCGCACAGGAGCAGAAGCAGGACATCAACTACCTTGATGGCCTGCAGGGCCTGCTGAACAGTCAGAACGGCGAGCAACTGAACCTGACTGAGCTTGGCAACAGCAAGCTTGCTGAGAAAGTAAAAACAAAAGCCTGCGATCTGGTCCTTAAGCAGGGCGTTAACTTCCTCTCCTGATAAATACCCCGCACTCTGCCTGCTTTCCTCGCAAAGCAGGCATATTTTCCTCGCTGCACAATCTCCTGCGATCGCCGTCAAATTACACAATTTCTAAACCAATTCTGAACAACAAGGCCATTTAATGACACTAAAATTGCAGCTGCGTGACGTCACAATTACATTGTGATACCTGAAGCCGGGGCGTGGCCCGGTATGATTGAGGAACATCTGTGTCAGAGCTGCTGTCCATTGCCCTGTTTCTGGCATCCGTCGTGATTTATGCCTGGAAGGCCGGGCGTAATACCTGGTGGTTTGCTGCAATCCTGACGGTACTTGGGCTGTTTGTGGTGCTGAATATCACCCTGTACGCCAGTAACTATTTTACCGGCGACGGTATCAATGATGCGGTGCTCTACACGCTGACCAATAGCCTCATCGGGGCCGGTTTCGGCAAATACTTGCTGCCCGGCGTCGGGCTGGCGCTGGCGCTGGTTGCGGTATTTTCCGCTCTCGGTTGGGTCCTGCGCCGTCGACGCCACCATCCGCACCATCTGGGTTACAGCCTGGTGGCCCTGCTGCTGGCTCTGGCCTCGGTCGATGCCAGCCCGGCATTCCATCAGATAACGGACCTGGTAAAATCGCAAACCCGCGAAGGCGATCCCGACTTTACCGCTTTCTATAAAGAGCCGGCGAAAAGCATCCCCAATCCGCAGCTGAACCTGGTCTATATCTACGGCGAGAGCCTGGAGCGGACGTATTTCGACAACGATACTTTCCCCGATCTGGCACCGGAGCTGGGCGCATTAAAAAACGAAGGTCTGGACTTCAGCCATACCTCACAGCTGCCAGGCACCGATTACACCATTGCCGGGATGGTGGCCTCCCAGTGCGGCATCCCGCTGTTTGCGCCCTTTGAAGGCAACGCCTCGGCGTCGGTTTCCAGCTTCTTCCCGCAGAATATCTGCCTCGGCGACATCCTGAAAAACTCCGGCTACGCCAACTACTTTGTTCAGGGTGCCAACCTGCGCTTTGCCGGTAAAGACGTATTCCTGAAATCACACGGCTTTGACCATCTGTACGGCGCGGAAGAACTAAAAAGCACGGTTGCCGATCCGACCTACCGCAACGACTGGGGGTTTTATGACGACACGGTGCTGGATGCCGCATGGGAAAAATTTGCAGAACTCTCCCGTGCAGGCGAGCGTTTCTCTCTGTTTACCCTGACGGTAGATACCCATCACCCGGACGGTTTTATCTCCCGCACCTGCAACCGCAAAGCGTATAAATTTGACGGCAAGACCAATCAGTCCTTCAGCGCGGTCGGCTGTAGCCAGCAGCATATCGCCGCGTTTATTAATAAGATCAAAGCCTCTCCCTGGTTTAAAAACACGGTGATCGTGGTGTCGTCGGATCATCTGGCGATGAACAACACAGCGTGGAAATACCTGAATCAGCAGGATCGCAGCAATCTGTTCTTTGTGATCCGTGGCGACCAGCCGCAGCAGGACACCCTGGCGGTGAAGCGCAACACCATGGATAACGGTGCCACGGTGCTGGATATCCTCGGCGGGGATAACTTTATCGGCCTTGGCCGCAGCAGTATTTCGGGTCAGTCTCTCTCTGAGGTATTCCTCAATATGAAGGAGAAGACCCTGGCGTGGAAACCGGACATTATCCGCCTGTGGAACTTCCCCAAAGAGATGAAAGATTTCACTGTCGATAGCGAAAAAAATACGATCGCCTTCTCCGGTAGCCAGTTCCGTCTGCCGCTGCTGCTGCGGGTATCGGATACCCGCGTTGAGCCGCTGCCGGAAAGCGAATACTCCGCGCCGCTGCGTTTCCAGCTGGCGGAGTTCGCCCCCCGCGATAACTTTGTCTGGGTGGATCGCTGCTACAAGATGAGTCAGCTGTGGTCATCTGAAATGGCCCTGTCCACCGACTGGTGCGTCTCTCAGGGTCAACTCGGTGGCGAGCAGAAAGTGCAGCACGTTGACAGCGTCCTGTGGAAAGACAAAACCGCCTTCAGAGACACGGTGATCGATTCGGCCCGCTTCCAGCGCAACGTGGAGATGCTGAAAGTGGTCGATAACGATGTGCGCTACCAGGCAGACAGCTTTGTCTTTAACGTGGCCGGTGCCCCGGAAGAGGTGAAGCAGTTCAGTGGGATCTCGCGCCCGGAAAGCTGGGGCCGCTGGTCTAACGCCCAGCTTGCTGAGACGGTAAAAATCGAGTACCGCGACCCGCTGCCGGAAAAATTCGACCTGGTCATCACCGCCAAAGCTTTTGGCCCGAACGCCGGCCAGCCGATTCCGGTGCGCGTCGGCGGCCAGGAGCAACCTCTGATGCTCGGACATGATGTCACCACCACCACGCTGCATTTTGACAATCCATCGCGCAGCAATGTGCTGGAAATTATTCCGCCCGCCCCTCAGGCAACCAATGAGGGTAATATTCTCGGCCATGCACCGCGTAAACTGGGCGTAGGTATGGTTGAGATTAAAATTGTTGCCGTTGAGGGCTGACCCGCAGATGTCGCCCGGAGGCACGACCGGGCGAATTAACAAGCATCTAAATCTATAAAATACAAAATGCGGCTACCGCTGAGAGTGCCCGCCAGCGTGGTTTTCCCGCGCTGACGCTGACCACCTTCTGCAGGTACCCTGGAACGCGCCGTTCTATGCAGGACTGGGTTTTGCGGTACTGGTAGATGCGGCGCTGACGCCGGAACTACGGGAAAGACGAGAGGCGGAAACGGCGCATGGTCTGGCGTGGACGTCACGCTGTGCCATGCGCCTGATACTCTAGTGCGCCCCGGGAGCCAGGGCGCAGAGCAATCAAAAAGTTTCCCAGTTGCTGTCGCGGGTTTCTGCAGTCGACGGCTTGCGGCTGACGGTCGGGGCCGGCGCGCCTTTCACGCTACTGATTGCGCTCCGGGATTTCGCACCCTGCTCGTGCATCACGCGGAACACGGCAACGGCCTGGGTCAGGCGGCTGGCCTGCTCTTCCAGAGCAGCGGCGGCGGCGGCAGACTCTTCTACCAGCGAGGCGTTCTGCTGGGTGACGCGATCCATTTCGGCAACGGCCAGACCGACCTGATCGATACCGCGGCTCTGCTCATCGGATGCAGAGGCGATTTCGCCCATAATGTCGGTCACGCGGGTGACCGCGCTGACAATCTCATCCATGGTCTCACCGGCGCTTTCCACCAGAGTAGAACCCACATCAACGCGGCTGACAGAGTCTTCGATCAGGCCTTTAATTTCACGGGCTGCCTGCGCACTGCGCTGGGCCAGGTTACGTACTTCACCGGCGACGACCGCAAAACCACGACCCTGTTCACCGGCACGGGCGGCTTCTACCGCGGCATTCAGCGCCAGGATATTGGTCTGGAAGGCAATCCCGTCGATTACGCTGATAATATCGGCGATTTTCTGCGAACTACCGGCGATATCACGCATGGTCTGCACCACGTTATCGACTACTTTACCGCCTTTCTGCGCGGTTTCAGATGCGCTCAGCGCCAGATGGCTGGCCTGACGGGCGTTTTCGGCGTTCTGTTTAACGGTCGCGGTCAGCTCTTCCATGCTGGCAGCGGTCTCTTCCAGAGAAGCTGCCTGCTGCTCGGTACGGGAAGAGAGGTCGTTGTTACCAACAGAGATTTCGCTGGCGCCGCTGTAAATCGCGTTGGCACCGTTACGCACGTCGCTGACGGTACGCACCAGTTCGCCCTGCATATGGCGCAGGCTGTCGGCCAGCTGGCCCATTTCGTTAGTGCCTTCAACGTCAATGCGCTTCACCAGATCGCCACCGGCGATATGACGGATGCTGTCGATCAAACGCATCATCGGCGCAATCAGGGCACGCTTAATGCCCAGCCAGGCAACGATAATCACCGCCAGAACGGCGATCAGGACGCTAATCAGCACCCAGATGGCCTGAGAGTAGGAGTCGTTGTTATTCTCAACGGCGACATCGTACAGACGATCGTTCTGGGTCAGGTAGTCGTTGTACTGCTTCTCAAAACCGTCCTGATAGCTCTGGGTCGGCTGGTCGAAGAACTCGTTAATCTTACCGGCGCCCAGCAGTTGAATCAGCTCGGCCAGCGCACCGTGGTAGATATCATAGTTACGCTTAATTTCCTGAGCGGCCACCTCGCTCTGACGCGGGTCGCGTGGCAGAGTCTGGTAATCAGCCCAGTGCTTTTCCGCCACTTTCAGGCTGGTACTGGCGATCTGCATCAGATCCTGGACCGTTGCGCCGCTGCCAATATTGCTCTGATCCATCATATAACGGATACCGGCGCGGTTCAGGGTATTACGGGTTTGCAGGAGGGCAACCCAGCTGGCGTTCAGCGTGGACTGCTGCTGACGGATATTTTGAATAACGGAGAAGTTTTCCTTGTCGTGCTTAAGCGCGTTAAAGAACAAACCGCCGGACGTAAGTTGTAACAGGCCAAAAATACACAGTACCAGCAGCAAACTGGTAACAATCTTGATACGGTTTAACATTTTTTCTCTTTCCTGTAGGCAGATAACAGAGTTTTCGGCCTGGAATAAGAAAACTTTATGGCAAATCATCCTGAACTGTACGAAATTCTGTGCCGGTATTATCTCTTTGCGGCGGACGAATTACGCATTTTCGATAGTGATCTCAATCACATAATATGTCCCTGTTCCTGGTAATGACAACCGTTTAGCCATCAGGTAAACCGCTTACCCCGCAAATTCGACCACTCACCCAACTCTCTCCCTTGCCTGCAGAGGCATCTGGCATGATCGTCGGTAGCATTTTATTCATTCAATTCCCCATATACCCACGCGGCTTCGGCTGCTTATTTTTGTTTATAAAGCCAGGTTACTATGGATACTAAAAAGCTATTCAAGCACATACCCTGGATGATTCTTGGGATCATCGGGGCTTTCTGCCTCTCGGTTGTCGCGCTGCGCCGCGGCGAACACGTTAGTGCACTGTGGATCGTCGTCGCTTCGGTGTCGGTCTATCTGGTCGCCTATCGCTACTACAGCCTCTACATCGCCCAGAAGGTGATGAAACTCGACCCGACGCGTGCCACACCTGCGGTGATCAACAACGACGGTCTTAACTATGTTCCGACCAACCGCAACGTGCTGTTCGGTCACCACTTTGCCGCTATCGCCGGTGCAGGTCCGCTGGTTGGCCCGGTTCTGGCCGCGCAGATGGGTTACCTGCCGGGTACCCTGTGGCTGCTCGCAGGCGTCGTACTGGCAGGTGCGGTCCAGGACTTTATGGTGCTGTTTATCTCCTCCCGCCGTAACGGCGCCTCTCTCGGTGAGATGATTAAGGAAGAGATGGGCCGCGTACCGGGTACCATTGCCCTCTTCGGCTGCTTCCTGATTATGATCATCATCCTTGCGGTGCTGGCGCTGATCGTCGTTAAGGCGCTGGCGGAAAGCCCGTGGGGTGTGTTCACCGTCTGCTCCACAGTGCCGATTGCGCTCTTTATGGGCATTTACATGCGCTATATTCGCCCAGGCCGCGTGGGTGAGATCTCGGTTATCGGTATCGTACTGCTGGTGGCATCCATCTGGTTCGGTGGCGTGATCGCCCACGACCCGTACTGGGGCCCGGCGCTGACCTTTAAAGACACCACCATCACCTTTGCGCTGATTGGCTATGCCTTTGTTTCTGCCCTGCTGCCGGTATGGCTGATTCTGGCCCCGCGCGACTACCTGGCAACCTTCCTGAAAATCGGCGTTATCGTCGGCCTGGCACTGGGTATTGTGATCCTCAACCCGGAACTGAAAATGCCTGCGGTGACGCAGTACATTGACGGCACCGGTCCGCTGTGGAAAGGGGCAATGTTCCCGTTCCTGTTTATCACTATCGCCTGTGGCGCCGTGTCCGGCTTCCACGCGCTGATCGCGTCCGGCACCACGCCGAAACTGCTGGCCTGTGAAACCGACGCCCGCTTTATCGGCTACGGCGCAATGCTGATGGAATCCTTCGTGGCCATTATGGCGCTGGTTGCAGCATCGATTATCGAGCCGGGCCTCTACTTCGCCATGAACACCCCGCCGGCAGGCCTGGGCATCACCATGCCTAACCTGCACGAAATGGGTGGCGAGAACGCGGCCATGATTATGGCGCAGTTGAAAGACGTCAGCGTTCACGCGGCAGCAACCGTCAGCTCCTGGGGCTTTGTGATCTCTCCTGAGCAGATCATGCAGACCGCAAAAGACATCGGCGAGCCGTCCGTTCTCAACCGTGCCGGTGGTGCACCGACGCTGGCAGTGGGTATCGCACACGTATTCCATAAAGTGCTGCCGATGGCGGATATGGGCTTCTGGTACCACTTCGGTATTCTGTTCGAAGCGCTGTTTATCCTGACCGCACTGGATGCGGGTACCCGCGCAGGCCGCTTTATGCTGCAGGATCTGCTGGGTAACTTTGTCCCGTTGCTGAAGAAAACCGACTCTCTGATTGCCGGTGTTGTCGCAACCGCGGGCTGCGTAGGCCTGTGGGGCTACCTGCTGTATCAGGGCGTGGTGGATCCGCTGGGCGGCGTGAAGAGCCTGTGGCCGCTGTTCGGTATCTCTAACCAGATGCTGGCTGCCGTGGCGCTGGTACTGGGTACCGTGGTACTGATTAAAATGCAGCGTACCAAATACATCTGGGTCACTATGGTACCGGCATTGTGGCTGCTGCTCTGCACCACCTGGGCGCTGGGTCTGAAACTGTTCAGCACCAACCCGCAGCTGGAAGGCTTCTTCTTTATGGCCAGCCAGTACAAAGAGAAGATTGCGACCGGTGGTAGCGAGCTGACCGCACAGCAGATTGCGAACATGAACCATATCGTGGTGAATAACTACACCAACGCCGGTCTGAGCATTCTGTTCCTGATTGTGGTGTACAGCATCATCTTCTACGGGATCAAAACCTGGCTAAATGTGCGTAACAACACCACGCGCACCGATACTGAAACACCGTATGTACCGGTATCGGAAGGCGGCGTGAAGACCTCTTCACACCATTAATCCGGTCACTTAAGCCCCGCTTCGGCGGGGCTTTGTTCTTATCAGGATTGAATATGTTTGGTAATTTAGGCGAAGCTAAAAAATATCTCGGTCAGGCGGCAAAAATGCTGATTGGTATTCCGGACTACGACAACTATGTTGAGCATATGAAGACCAACCATCCCGATAAGCCCTGTATGACCTATAACGAATTCTTCCGCGAGCGCCAGCAGGCGCGCTACGGCGGAGGCGGTGAAGGCGGCATACGCTGCTGCTAAACGGAGAGATGCATGACCCCGATTTCAGTCACCCTGCTAACCGGTTTTCTCGGCGCAGGCAAAACCACCCTGCTGCGCCACATACTCAACGAAGAGCACGGCTTTAAAATCGCCGTTATTGAAAATGAGTTCGGGGAAGTCTCCGTCGACGACCAGCTGATCGGCGACCGCGCCACCCAGATCAAAACCCTGACCAACGGCTGTATCTGCTGCTCCCGCTCGAACGAGCTGGAAGATGCATTGCTGGATTTGCTCGACAGCCTGGACCGCGGAGATATTGCGTTCGACCGACTGGTGGTCGAATGCACCGGCATGGCCGATCCCGGCCCGATCATTCAGACCTTTTTCTCCCATGAGATCCTCTGCCAGCGCTACCTGCTCGACGGTGTTATCGCCCTCGTCGATGCGGTCCATGCCGATGAGCAGATGAACCAGTTCACTCTCGCCCAGTCGCAGGTCGGCTACGCGGACCGTATCCTGCTGAGTAAAACCGACGTCGCGGGCGACAGCGAAAAGCTGCGCGAGCGCCTGGCGCGGATCAACGCCCGTGCGCCCATCTATACGGTGACCCACGGCGATATCGATCTTACCCTGCTGTTTAATACCAACGGCTTTATGTTGGAAGAGAACGTGCTGCCGACAAAACCGCGCTTCCACTTTATGGCCGACAAGCAGAACGACATTACCTCCATCGTGCTGGAGCTCGACTACCCGGTCGATATCAGCGATGTGTCGCGCGTGATGGAAAACCTGCTGCTGGAATCCGCCGAGAAGCTGCTGCGCTATAAGGGGATGCTGTGGATCGACGGCGAGCCCAACCGCCTGCTGTTCCAGGGCGTCCAGCGCCTCTACAGCGCCGACTGGGACCGGCCATGGGCCGATGAAGCCCCACACAGCACGCTGGTGTTTATCGGCGTGCAGCTGCCGGAGGAGGAGATTCGGGCGGCGTTTGCGGGGCTGAAGAAGTAACGCATTTTTGGACCGGGCCGCTCCGGTCGTCCCGGGCTATTTTTTACTGAGATCGCGCAGCATCGCCTCACGAAGAATGGAATTCAGGCGCGTCTGATACCCCTTGCCAGGCCATTTCAGCCATGCCATAACGTCCGCGTCGATACGCACCGAAGCCTGGGTTTTAAGCGGGCGGAAAAATTTACCGCGCACGGCCTCAGACCACTGCTCATCGGCGGTTGCCGGAATATCGCTGTAATCAATATCCTTATCCGGCGTGTGGGCCAGGGCGTTAAGCTCAGCCTCCCGTTGAGGGCTGAGGCCGGCTGCCTCACCGCGTTTATATTTAACGTCGCTCATAACAGTTCCTCTCTCTTCTGCCCGCCTTACGTGCGCTTGATGATACGAATCATTTCATCGCCGCTTTCATAGCGCACGGTGTGTGCGACCAGAGTCACGATAACGCCGTGCATCCGTTCAATGGTCTGCCAGCATACTCTGGACTCCCTGTTTGTATATACAAAAAAGAATATACAATTTCTCTAATCAGGGCATTACGAATGCGTTACTTTGTATCAAAACTGGAAGACAGATTGGGGGATGAATGTAATGGGAGAGGGTATATTCAGGATTAAACGCCTGTCGAAAAGGACGTCAGCCTCCCCGGCAACACAGGGTTACCGGGGAGGAGCAGGGCACTATTCCCGCACCACCACTAGCTTCTGGTTCACAAACTCTTTGATCCCAAGATCCGACAGCTCGCGGCCATAGCCGGAACGCTTAACCCCGCCGAACGGCAGCTCGGCGGCGGTATCCGTCAGCCAGTTGATATAGACCATCCCGGTTTCAATTCGCGAGGCCATTTTTTTTGCCCGCTCAATATCCTGACTAAAGATCGCGCCGCCCAGACCGTAGTGGGAATCGTTGGCCAGGCGTACCGCCTCGTCATCATCGTTGACCACATAGATCTGCGCCACCGGGCCAAAGAACTCTTCAAAATAGGCCGGGTTGTCCCGCGAAATGCCGGTGAGGATCGTCGGCTCATAGAAGTTACCTTCCCGCTGTACGGGCTTGCCGCCAAGGTGCAGCTGCGCGCCGTTTTTGACCGCTTCATTCACCTGCTGCGTGAGCGTTTCCAGTGCCTCCTTCGAGGAGAGCGGCCCCAGGGTGGTGCTCTCATCCAGCGGATCGCCAATTTTCACTTTGCGTAAGGCATCGGTGAATTTCTCCAGAAACTGCCCGGCTACGTGCTGGTGTACGATAAAGCGCTTCGCGGCGGTACAGACCTGGCCGGCGTTGTTAAGCCTCGCCTGGACACCCGTCTCCACCGCTTTTTCCAGATCGGCGTCATCCAGCACCACAAAGACATCATTGCCGCCCAGTTCGAGAGTCGATTTCTTGATGTGTTTTGCCGCCTGAGCGGCCACTACGCTACCGGCCTTCTCAGAGCCCGTCAGCGCAGCGCCCTGGACGCGCGGGTCGGCGATAATATTCGCCACCTGATCCGAAGAGATAAACAGGTTAGTCCATGCCCCTTCCGGCGCACCGGCTTCCCGCACCAGATGGGCGAACGTCTCCGCACAGTGGGGCACGATGCTGGCATGTTTCGCGATCACCGGGTTCCCGACCGCCAGGTTCGGGGCCAGCACGCGCATCAGCTGGTAATAAGGGAAGTTCCACGGCTCAACGGCCATAATCACGCCAATGGGATGATGCTCAACCCACGCATTGCCCAGCTCGGTTTTATAGGTCACCGGCGCCAGGAAACGCGGGGCATTATCAGCATAGTAGCGGGCGATTTGCGCGCAGAGTTTCACCTCCTCCCGGCTCTGTTCGATAAGCTTGCCCATCTCCTGGCTGGCAATTTTCGCCAGCTCCTCGGCCCGGCTATCAATCAGATCCGCCAACTTACGCAGCACCGGCAGGCGCTGGCCAATATCGCCTTTGGCCCACTCGGAATGGTAAAGCGCGTCGGCAGTTTTCAGCGCCGCCTCCACGTCTTTGTCGCTGTGCGGCGGATACGCTTTAATACGCTGGTTATTGGCAGGATTCACCGTCTGGTAAGACATATCACTGTCTCCTTATTGATGCATAAGTAAGTTAAAAATTTCATCAAGACTATAAAGGGTAGTAGAGACAGCTGGCATTAAGCGTAAAGATGGGCATATACAGAGGTTTCTAAATGTTAGGAAAGCTAAATCGCTCAGGGAGTACCAGTTTTTTAATGGTATATTCAGAAAGTCATCATGAATCATAAAAAAAACAAATAATACCAACAAAATCATTCATTTAATATATTTATTTTCCATTGGACCCCATCCGAAACACTGTTTATTATTACAGTTATTTATTCATGCTATGGCGGCGTAATGTATACATCGCCACCGCTCAACGCAACACCAGGTAACAAGGAATAGCTGCCATGACACCAACCTATTGCATTGCGGAAGTCACCGTCCAGGACATTTCATTTTCCGCTTCACGTCATATCAAAGTCAGCGCCGCGAGCACCCTGCCGGCCTTCAGACATATTCCGGCAATTCATTTAAAGGGCATGTGGCTGGATGCCGCCGGGTTTACCCCCGGCTGCGCGCTGGATGTCAAAGTGATGCAGGGCTGTATTGTACTGACCGTAAAAGAGCCGGAGCCGGAAGCCTCCGAAATGCTGCAATCTCTACGCGTGGCAGAAAAGCTCTCCGCCCGTAAGCAAAAACAGGTCCGGGAGTTTATCGGGGTCATTGCGGGGAAAGCGGCAGCAAAAACCGCGCGTACCTGAACAGGTGGCGGGCGCAGCTATCAGCGCCCTACTTCACATCCGTCACAAACGTGGGCAGTTCCCAGGTGCCGCCGGTGCGAACAGAGCGGCACATCCCGGTCAGCGCTTCACTGCTCTGAACAAAGGTTTGGCCGCCCCGCGATGAACATGCAGTCCGCCATCCTGCGGCCTTTGCGAACAAACACAATAAGGCCATATCTGTACGACTGGCCGGAGAGCGTAATGAGACCGGTTTTCCTTTAATTGACATGGTGGGAGCGAAGCTGCAGAATACAGCATTTGAGTTTTTTGAACTGGATCTGGGTAAAAGTGAAATGGTTGCCATAGCGATTACCCATTCGATTACCCATTGATGAGCCAGGACGTTGGATGTTGTCACCGAAGCAAACTTTTGATGACGGGGACGAGTGGTGTTTGCTTACTGACGAACTTTCCCTTTTACCGGGAATGAACGATATGGGGCGTTAAGGGAATTCGGAACATCACGGCAGACTGTTTTCGTTTGCGGAATAAGGCCGAGGTTAGCATGAACAATAAGGCTGATGACCATCATAGTTAGTGGTCTGTGATGGATGAGTTTTTATCTTATAAAAGGAATTTTATGATGAAAATAAAAAGATTATATCTGGCAATGCTGTTTATCTCCCCTGCCTGTCTGGCGTTGTCTTCCCCCGGAGAAAAGTATGAAACCACAAATCTGACGCATGTCATCTCTGATTACCGCATATCACTTGCGTCATTCCCTCTTGATTATTCTCTGCTGGAAAAAAAACATCTACCCGGAGTTATGCTGCAAAGGTATAACCTGAATTCACAGTCGTGGTCTCCACAAGGCGTCGTCTCTCCGGAACGCTGGCAAAACGGGGTGGATATCTATATTCCTGATTCAGCCAAAGAGAAAAATGCACTTGTTGTTATCAATAACGGCAGCAACAATAATGGCTCAGGCAGTTCTGTGGCGCCCACAAACTTCAGTGAGGAAAAACTTTCACGTATTGCGGTAGCTACACGAACGGCTGTGATATCAGTCAGTAACGTTCCTAATCAGGTGCTAAGTTATCAGGGAGTTACAACTCCCCTGGGTGAAGATGACAGTGTGGCATATTCCTGGAAACTATTTATCGGAGATACTCAGAAATACCAGGACGCGTCTCTTCATATCCCTATGGCGGCGTCGGTATCACAGGCGTTCAGGCTGGCGAAGAAAGAACTGGCACAACAGAATATAACTAAATTTATTGTCACCGGAGCCTCCAAACGTGGCTGGGCCGCGTGGCTGACAGCGCTGTCGGACCCGGACGTCAATGCCGTTGTTCCTTTCGTTATGGACCTGCTGAATACTAAAAAGTCACTTGAACACATGTATCAGTCATACGGAAAAAACTGGCCGATAGCCTTTTATCCGTATTATAAACAAGGCATCGACCAGCAAATAGGTACGGATGAATTTGCAAACCTGATGACGCTGGAAGACCCTCTTACTTATCTAAATACCGATATGGGTGACCGCCTGAAAATTGATAAATATATCATTAATGCCAGCGGTGACGATTTCTATGTACCTGACAACAGTCATTTTTATTATGACATCTTACCTGGCTCAAAGTCCCTGCGGGTTGTACCTAACGCCACACATAACGGAATTCTGTCCGTTGCGGAGCAGTCGCTGATCACCTTTGTTAACCGTTTTCAGGAAAAGCAAAAGCTCCCTGAAATTACGGAAAAAATACAGAACATCGGGGGCGGGAAAAAAGAGCTGGCGGTCAGTTTTTCAGAGAAGCCTGCAACCGTTTTACAGTGGACAGCCTGGAACCCGGTAGCAAGGGATTTCCGTTATGCGTGCGATGTTAAATACAGTTCAGCTCCCGTAAGTCCGGCAGGTGGTGAGAAGCTCAGTATCCCGCTTACAGCCCCGGACAGCGGATGGCAAGCCACTTACATTGAAGCAACCTTCAATGATGGGTATGTGGCCACAACACAGGTATATGTTACGCCGGACGAAAAATATCCGGAAACAGCGCCGCCGTCGGCAGGGGCTGCGTGTCAGACTCTTCCAGGTCGGGAGCAGAATCCCACAACTGTGAAGCGGTAATGTCGTAACTACAATTTAAGTCTGTAAACCCGGTGACAACAGTTGCCGGATAACGTCTTCCCGTAAATGTCGCATTTTGTAGCCTCGCTCGCACTGGGCCTAATTCGCGATCGATATCCGGTAGCCATATTCTTCGTTGTACGCAGCCCGCCAGCATAGCGCAGACAACGTCCCGGTCCTTATACGCAAACTCCACGCCATATTTTTGTGCCAGTGCGGGCTTGCAGGCCCCGACGCACAGCGCCAGCGCGGTGAAAAAACCGTTTTTCATACCATCGCTCCCTTTTATACGAGCCAACAGTCTGAAGAAGTCTGAGAAGGGAGAAAAGAACCAGGTCTGGCAGGAAGGAGACCTTCCCCCACGCGGGAGAAGGCCGGGAGGATTAATCCAGATTCAGCTCGCCGTAGGCCTTCACCACGCGGGACACAATCCCGTAATCAATCGCTTCCTGGGTGTTCATCCAGTAGTTGCGATCGGTATCCTGCTTCACTTTCTCAACCGGCTGGCCGGTGGCATCAGCGATCAAACGGTTGACGCGATCGAGCATACGGATAATTTCTTTGGCTTCGATTTCAATATCGCTGGCCTGACCGCGCACGCCGCCCAGCGGCTGATGGATCATAAAGCGGGTGTTCGGCAGCGCGTAGCGGCGCTCTTTTTTCGCCGCAAGGAAAATCGTGATCCCTGCGCTGGCGACCCAGCCGGTGCCGATAATGTGCACTTCCGGGGTGATAAACTTGATCATATCGTGGATGGTATCCGCCGCTTCCACGTGGCCACCCTGGCTGTTGATATAGATCTTAATCGGTGCGTCGTTGATCCCCTGCAGTAGCAGAAGCTGGGTCACGACCTTCTCGGTCAGCGCCTGGTTAATTTCACCGGAGATAATAATTGAACGGGCGTCCAGCAGCTTTTGCTGCATCATCTGGCTGGCATTAGTGGCGTCCGCGCCTTTTTTATCGTCGTCTTCTTTGCTGGTGATAAAGTGCATTCTGTGTGTCTCCATTCTGGTGATGGCGTTAAGCATAGCCCAGCGCGGTTAAAGCGGGAATAACAATATGTTATCGACGCACGGAAAGGTCCGTCAAACGGTGGCGTTAGTGCTGTACACGCGGTTTGATACGCCGCTTTATGGAAATAATCGACCCCAGCGCAACGCATATCAGCATTACCCCAACCCCGGTGATCGCTTTGAACGCCAGCCACTGAAACAGCACCAGCCCGGCAATCCCGCTCGTCAGAAATGAGCTGATGGTGATCATATGCGTCAGCAACTGACTTTTCTGCCCTTCGCTGTCCCGCGAAAAGTCACGACGCAGCATGGCGGCCAGCACCGAAGCAAAGGCAATGCCTGCATCCGTCAGAGTCCCCGTGATATGCGTTGAGCGAACCCGGCCATTGGATAACTGAGAAGAGGTTGAATTATGCACGCTCATCAGGAAACACAACAGCATAATGATCTCGCGATTAGAGGTCGGCAAGTGGCTGTAGATTTCGTACAGGGAGATACCTATTAACGCGAGGCCTTCAAGCATCAGCACCTGACAAAAGACGGTGCACACGTTTTTTATCTGTCCCCAGATAACCAGCAGCCTTGAGACAACAGACCCGGAGACAAAGGCAATAATGATTGTTGCAAAGAAAATGATATTGCGAATGTCGGTTGTGGAGACTTCGCTGGACAGCTGGGGGGGGGCCGACATATGTGACGGAAAAAAACCACATGCGCCAAGCGTCATGGCATTGAGAAGTCCGGCTGCGGTGGCAAGCCACAGGGCAAGCCTCCTGTCCTCGTCATATGAACGCGATGTTTAAAAGCGAAGGCCTGCAGTTCCATCCGGCCTATCGCTGCAACCTGTTCTCGACGGCGATGAGCCTTAGCCAGGCCGGGCTCGGCGTCTCCTTTATGACCCAATATGCTGCCCGGGAGGCCATTGCCGGGGGCCTTCTGGTCGCCGTACCGCTGGCACACCCGATAGCCAGCAGCGCCCAGTGTCATTTGCTGCGCAATTCGGATCGTCGTTTTACCCCTGCGGCACACCATATGTGGCAGCTGCTGCACAATGCCTTTCGCGATAAACAAAATGCGTTGGTCGACTAGCGGTTGTGTTCCCGCCGTCTGAGGATATGCTTAAGTCATGGATAAACTTGCTGAACTTCAACGCGCCAGGCGTCTGGCGCTCTCTCTTCTGCTGGCGGCGGCGGCGATTTTCGTCGCCACCCTTTTTCTGCCGCCCAATTTCTGGATACGCGGACTAAAAGCCATTGCCGAGGCGGCGATGGTCGGTGCGCTGGCGGACTGGTTTGCGGTCACCGCCCTGTTTCGCCGCATCCCCATCCCTTTTATCTCCCGGCACACGGCGATTATTCCCCGCAATAAAGACAGGATTGGCGACAATCTCGGGCAGTTCGTGCAGGAGAAGTTTCTCGATACCCAGTCGCTGGTCGGGTTGATCCGTCGTCATCAACCGGCACTGATGATCGGCACCTGGTTTAGCCAGCCGGACAACGCGCAGCGTATCGGCCAGCATCTGCTGCAGGTGATGAGCGGTTTTCTTGAACTGACCGACGATTCGCGGATCCAGCAACTGCTGAAGCGTGCGGTACATAAGGCGATCGATAAGGTCGATCTGACGCAAACCAGCGCCATGATGCTGGAGAGCATGACCCGCAATAATCGCCACCAGCGCCTGCTGGATGCGGCCATTTCCCGGCTGATTGCCCTGCTACAGCGCGACAGCACCCGCACCTTTATTGCCCGCCAGGTGGTTCACTGGCTGGAAACCGAGCATCCGCGCAAGGCGATGATCCTGCCGACGGAGTGGCTGGGCGAGCACAGCGCGGAGATGATCGCCCAGGCGGTGAATACCCTGCTTGACGATATTAATCAGGACAGCGCCCACCAGATCCGCCAGGCATTCGATCGCGCCGCCCGCCAGCTGATTGAGGATCTGCAACGCTCCCCGCAGATGGCCGAAAAAGCAGAGAGCATTAAAAGCTATCTGAAAAACGACGAGGCCTTCAACCGCTATCTGAGTGAACTATGGGGCGATATGCGCAGCTGGCTCAAAGAGGATATGCAAAGCGATACGTCCAGGCTGAAGCAGCGTATCGCCGAAGCCGGACAGTGGTTTGGCGAAACCCTGGTGGCGGACGAGGCGCTGCGCACCTCCCTGAATGCCCATCTGGAACAGGCGGCGCATAAGGTCGCCCCCGAGTTTGCCACCTTCCTGACGCGCCATATCAGCGATACGGTAAAAAGCTGGGATACAGCGGATATGTCGCGACAAATTGAGCTGAACATCGGTAAAGATCTGCAGTTTATCCGGATCAACGGCACCCTGGTCGGCGGGGCGATAGGTCTGATACTGTACCTGCTTTCGTCTATTCCGGCCCTGTTGCCGCTCTGGCCTTAACGTTTAATCACATAGCGGGTCGCCGCAAAGCGATTGAGGATCAGAATTCCCGCCATCAGCGCCGAAAGCGAATCGCTCAGGTTGCTCATCTGGAACACCACAAAAATCAGCGTCGCCACCGTGCCGGAGAACAGCGATTCGTGACGCACGCGGGCGGCGTTTTTCTCAATCAGCGGCGAACGGGCGCGCGGCTTCGCATCCGGGATCAGATAGTGCATCAGCGCACTCAGGCAGACCGCCATCACGCTGGCTTCCATATTGGGGTTCTACGCCGGAACCGTCGAAATTTCCGTTACCTCAGTTTCAGTCCGGCAGCCAGCGCATCCAGGTCAATAATTTCACTGCGGCTCTGGAAGGTATAATGTCCGTTCAGCAAAATGTGCTGCTGGGATGTGGTTACACAACAGTGTGTAAGCCACCATGCCTTTACCGCGACCAAAATATTTCCGTGAATACCGGGCTTTCACAGTAGGATGCTCAACACCAAATTTCTGCCCGTCAACGGCACCATAAAGGGTCTTTGGATCAAACGAATAGAGCGGGAAAACCGGCAGTGCTTCTATGGCATCGGTGATACAGTCTTTGGCCGTCAGCAGCGACGCCAGGCGAAGGTGCTGTTCGTACGTGGTTTCCAGCACATGGAACGGAATATCGCTGGTTCGCGCCATGACATGATTGCCATGATTCATCGCCTGAGCAACGATGACCGCCATCAGACTGTCCGCATCAGCGTATTTTTTGGCATAACAGGGCTGTAACGGTTTCATTGCAGATAGGAACCAGCACTGTTCGTTAACAAAGCGAAAGACGTCGGTCACATCGCAGAATGGCAGTTACTCATAAAAACGCTTATTCTGCTCCTTATAACGGCTGGCTACCGATTTATGCCAGGCCAGCTTCTGCGTTTCTGCATCGTATTCCAGATGTTTCAGCTTCCCCTGCTTCAGCTCCCGGTTAAACGCCCTCCACTGGCTGTGCATTTCGGATGACAGCGCCTTAAGCTGCGTTTTGATGGACTTTTGCAGAAAGGAGATCTTCATTTCAGCCAGCACTTCGGCTAGTATCCCTTCCGGTACCAGTTAATCAGAAAGATGACGGTGCCGGAGACTGTCATCAAGGTGGAATTCACCCACCTGAAAACACTTTATTATCTGGCGATAGAGCCAGAACTCATAGCGCCCGGTATTCAGGCCTGTGGGTTCACCATCCTCACCGTATTCCAGCAGGTACGGACGCAGCCGTGCGGGTAACGTTTCTGCCGGGCATTCTTCAAGTGACCGTTGCGAAAGTGCCTGCTTTTTGCCGAACACTATTCTGAGCCAGTTCAGCGCCTCAGCCCACGGACTGTCCCGGACCACGCTGGTGGGATCGAGTGACAGGTATAATGTCCGCAGGTGACGCCGGATTAATGCCGTCATACTATCCACTGCCTGCCACTGTAGCGCCAGTCTGCTGACGGGTTTTGGTTTTATACTTATGCGCTGCGCGGTACTTTTCAGGGCCTCCCGCGACATGATTTCCAGGCACGGCGGCGGACTTCACCAAAGGCCGTGGGGTCGAGAACGCTGCCATCAACATAAAGCGACAGCAGACGCCCGATTTTGGATGTTTCGCGTTGGTGCTTTTCCTGCACGTCAGCCATAAGCGGTTCATATGGAAAAACATCGCATCCACCAGGTTATCGCTGAACTGGCGATAACGAATCCAGACATAGCTCAGCAGGTAAAGGTGGGTCTGTCCGGGCTTCAGGTTGCGAAGATCATAAACGGTATAGAAATTTGCCAGGCTGGCATAGTACAGCAGGTTTTGCTGAGAAATATTCAGTGCAGGTAAGATGTCACAGGCTTTGCGGTGTAGTGGCTCCAGGAGGATGGCTCGTTTTTCCCGTTCGTGAACCATCTGTCGCCAGCCAAAGCCACGCGCATCCTGCCTGAGGATAGCGAGCCGGGAAAGCGTATATCACGCTCAATCAGCTTGTTCAGCTCGGCAATTGTCATGTCATCAAGCCGCGCAGCCAGAATATGCCCCAGTAGCAGCCTTTCATCAGAAAGAACCCGGCTCACCAGCTCCTGGAGCGTGGTGTAACCGGGTCAGATGATTTTATATTCGTTGAGCCATATGTTCAGCTCCGTGGCAACAAAGCCAGGAATCACATCACGACGAACAATTTGAATGGCCTGATATTCGAGTTGTGAAGACAGTGCAGATGACCGGCTAGCACTCCGGCATCCTGCCCGGTGACGCTGGCGTGGAAGACTTTTCCCGGCAGCGCATCAAACACCCATTTGATCAGCGCAGGCGTGGATCACACCTTCAAGCTTGCGCTGGCGCAGGAAGACCAGAGTATTGCCGTAGTTCACCGCAAAATTAAGATCGTGGAGGAGGATCACCACCGTACGACCGTGGTAGCGGGTCAGATCCTGGAGCAGCTCAAGGACCTCCACCTGATAGCGCAGATTGAGAAAAGTCGTGGGCTCATCCAGCAGGATTATCGGGGTTTGCTGGGCCAGAGCCATGGCAATCCAGCAGCGCTGGCGCTGATCACCGGAGAGGCTGTCTACCATAAGATGGGCAAATTCCACCGTGCCGGTTAGCGTAAGAGCCTGCTGCACCGCCTGCTCGTCCGCCTCCGACCACTGGCGCATCATCCCCTGTCATGGGAAACGCCCACGTGATATCAGCTAAAATACGGTCAGCCCTTCCGGCAGTCATGGCGACTGGGGCAGAATGCCGAGCTGGCGCGCGTTGAAGTCCTGAAAGGCCCGGCCTCCACGCTCTACGGGATCCTCAACCCCGGCTGCCTGATCAACGTGGTCACCAAACGTCCGGAAACTACCTCCACCAGCTTTGGCGGCAGCACGGCCCGGTTTGACGTGACCGGCCCGATTGACGGCACCCGTCTGGCGTACCGGCTGATCGGCGAATACCAGAATGAAGACTACTGGCGTAATTTCGGCAAAGAGAAAAACACCTTTATTTCGCCGTCCCTGACCTGGTTTGCCGATAACGCGACGGTCAACGTGCTCTACAGCCACCGCAGTTACAAAACGCCCTTCGTTCGCAGAACCATCTTCGATCTCAATACCAAAAAACCGGTGAACGTCAGCCGTGAACCCCGCTTTGATGAAGCCTTTAACGTCACCGACGGTGAATCCGATATTGCGCAGCTGAATGCCGAATACCGAATTAACAGCGAGTGGACCGCCCGCTTTGACTACGGTTTTAGCCAGGACAAATAGGCGATAACCAGACCCACGTGATGGCGTATAACGCCACCACCGGCAGCCTGACCCGCCGCGTGGATTCTACCAGGGGTCCCCCAGCGGATACAGAGCACCCGTGCCGATCTCCATGGCAACCTGACCGTCGGCGGGTTCTATAACGAAGTTCTGACCGGGATCGCTTACGAGAATTACGATCTGCTGCACACTGATATGATCCGCTGTAAGAACGTGAAGGGCTTCAATATCTATAACCCATCTTATCGGCAATTTGAGCGAATGTACCCAGGTGTCTGCCGCCGACAGCGACCAGACCATTAAGCAGGAGAGCTACTCTGCCTATATGCAGGATGCGCTGTACCTGACGGATAAGTGGATCGTCGCCGCCGGAGCGCGCTACCAGCCATACTCCGAGTATGCCGGTAAGTGCCGTCCGTTTAAGCTCAATACCAACAGCAAAGATGAGAAGCTGACGTCGAAGTTCGGTATGGCCTACAAGCTGACGCCATCCGTCTCCCTGTTCGGCAACGCCTCCCAGACCTTTATGCCGCAGTACTCTATCGCGAACTATATTGGCGATCTGCCGCCGGAAACCTCAAACGCGTACGATATCGGGGCCAGGTTCGATCTGTTCGACGGTCTGACCGCCAATATCTCGCTGTTCGATATTCATAAGCGCACCGTGCTCTATAACGACATGATTAATGGCGAGACGATGGCCAAAACCGCCGGCCGCGTGCGTTCACAGGGTGTGGAAGTCGATGTTGCCGGAGCGCTGACGGCGAATAGCTACAGCTATACCGAGGCAAAGGTAACGCAGGATCCGAACTACGCCGGGAAACCGCTGCCGAACGTGCCGCGCCATACGGACTCGCTGTTCCTGACCTACGACAGTAACAACCTGATCGGCGGTAATACCCTGACGCTGGGCGGCGGTGGCCACGGCGTTAACCGTCGGTCGGCGACCAACGACGAGGATTACTATCTGCCGGGCTACCTTGTGGCGGATGCCTTTGCGGCGTACAAAATGAAGCTGCAGTATCTGGTAACGCTCCAGCTGAACGTGAAGAATCTCTTCGATAAGACCTATTACACCTCGTCTATCGGCACCAACAACCTGAGCAACCAGATCGGCGATCCGCGCGAAGTGCAGTTGACGGTGATGATGGATTTCTGACCGTCAATCAATGGCCCCGCCTCCCGGCGGGGCTTAGACCGATACCAGCTGCTGCACCGATCGCCGGGACGAGTTTTAAAGCATGTTCTGCGAATACACATACTTGATTAAATCGGTGTTTGAGCTCAGCTTCAGCTTGCGCATGGCGTTGTACTTTTGCGTCGCGACGGTGCTGATGCTGCGTTTTCGGTGCTGCGCAATTTCCGTTAGGCTGTAACCCATCGCAAACAGCCGGATCACTTCCAGCTCGGAACAGGTCAGCGCATTTTTATCGCTATTCGGGGGATTTTTCCCCATCAGGTCGCGTATCTTTTCCGAGAGATAGACACCGTGATGGGCTGAAATAGCATGGTGCAGCGCGCGAATAATCTCCAGGCGCTCGTCGGTTTTGCTGACAATAGCGCGAATGGGCTGTTTTAGCAGATCTGCCAGGATTGCCACCGTTTGCTGGGACGTCAGGACAATCACTCTGGCTTCCGCCGCTTTTCTGCAGATAGACTGGATCTTCTGAATTCCCCCTAATGAACTGTCGAACGTCAGATTAAAGTCGGTAATAAGCAGGTCTACCGGTTCAGCCTGTAGTTTATCCAGCAGCGCCTGATTCCTGGACGGATAGATTTCAACGGACAGATCCGCGAGATCCTGGTTGAGGATGTGCCTGATGGAATCAGTGATAAAAGGGCTGTCATCAGAGATAGCAATTCTCACTTTCGTTTGCTGACTATGCATAATAGTGTCCATTTTTTCTCCTGTATCTCTCTGAGACACGCATCGCACTGAAATAATGTCAGGACATCACCTGAATATGCTGTTATTCGCTGAACATATCACGACCAATCATTCAAAAAACAAATAACAACAACCATTATTTAGAATTATTCATACATCCTGTAAATTATTATACTATTGTCAACCCACACGCCGTACTTTATATTTATCATCACAACACAATCAATACCATCACTATCTTGTTTTGTATTTTTATTACGCACATCAGAATATTCGGCGTCCTTGATATAGAAACAAAAATAACCTTCAGCCGTTAAGAATTTGCAGACGCCAGAAGTGGAGCACTCCCTTCTTAATTAAACATTAAAATAACAATGATTCCATTATGACAATGAAAAAGACAGACCATTCATAAAGAGTAGCCCGTATTACGCTTTTTTGATTAAACGCATCTGCGTGCCAGATTTAAATACGGGATTGGCACTGAACACCACAGTTAAGCATTATATTAAGAAAAACGATTTACCGGCCCCAACAATGTCAATTTGAAATATTTAACTTTCAAATTACTATAACAAACCATGAAATTCAGCGCCTCTTTGAGATTACGCTGGTAGCGATATACAAACGGTATTTATCTCATAGATAACTTTATTTCATCCGTAATAAAGGATGACACGAGGGAGTGTGACATATGCGCAACGTTATGGACAGTCATAACCGGATCATTGATTTCTTTACCCCCCATGCGCGGGTCGCTGAACCGGATGAAATATCACGCGGCAAGCGCCGCTATTACTTTAGTAAAAAAAGTACACAGCGGGTATTTTTCATTCTTGAGGGCGATTTCTTACTGAAGTTACCGTCCGAAAATAAGATGTTAAACATTCTTTCAGCACCTTTTGTGATAGGTGTCAGTCCCTCTCTGGACGTACCGACTCTCTATCTGGAGAGAGTGGACTACGGAAAAGTCAGCTATATTAACTACGACTTTTTTTGGGAAACGGTGCTGAAGGAAAGCCTGCTCAGCGACGTCATGATGATCATGTCGGAGCACTATTCCGACCTGATGGATTACATCATGCTTAGCAAAAGTAGTTCATACGATCAGGTGATCTCACTCATCGAACACTGGCAAAAGATCCCGCCTCATCTGAAAAAACGATTTTCCGTGCTGTACCTGATTGGACATAGCTCATATCTGTCAAAAAGTTCTATTAGCCGGGTGCTGAAGGAGTTGAAAGAGAGCGGCAAGCTCACGCTCGAACGCGGCCGCTTCAGCCACGATGAAACTTTTAAGCGATGATGATGCTCTGCATTGAGGATAAATGTATCTCTCTATGACGTATCTCGACACTGTGCTGCTTCTCAGCAAAAATGATAATGGCTTCCTGACCTACGGATTAATTACCTTAATTAAGAGCGTACTGGGCCCTGATATTAACGTGCAGACCAGCGATGATTTTTCCGCTGTCGGAATCGGTAAAGCAGACATTATTGTGATGAACTCACCGTCGCTGTTGCACTACTTATGCCACCCGAACTTCAGGTTTCGGCAGCCACACAGCGTGGTCATTGGCCTGCATAATAAACAGGCAGACATCCGCAACCAGGATTTGCCCTGGTGCTTTAATGACATGATTATTCTCCACAGCGAAGAAAACCTCTGTAGTATTCGGACACGCCTGGCACAGAAGCTCGCGCCAGCGCGCACGCCCTTTACGTATTCCCCGCTTAACTGCACGGTCTGCAAATGCCGCCGACTGTCGCCCTGTCAGCTGAAGCTCGTCAAATATCTACGGCAGGGCTACAGCATACCGTGCATTGCCCGTATTATGCGGGTCTCCGTCAAAACGGTGTATGCCCATAAGTACCGGCTGATGGAGAAGTTTGGCGCCAGGGGGGATGCCGAGCTCAACCTGTGTATTCATCTTCTCGCCCCGGACTGCCCACCGATAATCAGCCCGCCCGATATCGATATCCGGATTATCTGATTACGTAGCATATCCGCCAGGGTAAAGCCGGATATCTCCTCTACTGCGCCTTCTCGTCCCGCTCACTTTGTACCTGCCAGCCAAAACGCAGGCTACTGTGATAGCGTCCGGTATTACGGTCCTGGTCAGAACGATGGTCTTGCGGCGTATTATCTTCATCATTGTTTTGACCATGAACGTAACCGGCGGATACCTGACGCTCATAATGCAGTTTTTCGGCAATTGCCCATGCCAGTGCAGACGTACTTATTCCCAGACCGACGGCCAGTACGACAATCCTTTTCATGCAACTCCCCTGCTGCGCACCAGTAAACGGATAAAACTGCAGCTATAGGTTATATTAAAGCCCGGTATCAAAGCATGGATTCCGCCATCGGCCTTTACCCGATGGTATTATTTTCGATTAAAAAAAGCATGTTATGTTATTTAAGATAAATATTCAGATTACCCCTACAAAAATAAAGACTTAATAGCTAATAACGATACTCAATGGGTTTTTCTTATTTGCTTTCTCACCGGCTGGCAAAGCCTCACCCTTTTCTGCCAGGATACCCTGCTTATTTTGACAAGGAGGCAGTGATGGAAACCAATAGCCTGTGGGAAATTCTCAATTCCCCTCTGATGGTGGGGCTGATCGTCGCCTTTATCTCGCAGCAGATAAGAATCATCCCGTCCGGCTTTTACACTAAGATTTTTAAGAAAACCCCTGACTACCTTGAGCAGGCCGGCATTAACCCGCTTCTCTGGCGCTTCTCCGGTAAAAAACTCAACCCGGCGACGCTAAAGCCGGTCACCCGCAAAGAGAAGATCGTTGGCACGCTCTTTAGCCTCGCGATCCTGGCGATGGTCGTTGGCTTTACCTTCTACTCCCTGATTCTGGTGGTGACCACGCCCGCGAGCTACACCAATCTGACGCTCACCCGCACCGGGGAACAATTCTGCTTTCCGAGGAGCAGGCGCTGAGCTACCCGGACAAAAACCAGTGGCGACTGGATCAGGCGCAGTGCCACAGGGATATCTACCCGGAACTCGGCCGCCAGTTCGCAATCAGCGAAGAGCTGGTGTATGAGATCTGCACTACCATCGGCCTGGAGGGTTAGAAAAGCCTGATCAAAGAGAGCATCGATCGCTACAACCGTGATAAAGGCGTGGTGCTCTCTTTTGTCCTGCTGTCCGTGGTGTATGCCGCCTGGACCATCGCCAGCCTGATTGCGCCGATCGTGATTACGCCAAAGCTGATCGCCTGGAGTAAGAAATGGCTAAAGGAGAAGTATCTGGGGGAGTGATCCCCGGATTTATTGCTATCGAACGCTTCCGGAGCCTCAATGCGACTGGCAAGATCCTGTCGCTTTCATGGTGGGAAGATGAGGCCGCCGTAGCCCACTGGAAGGGCAATCTGATGCACCAAACCGCGCAGCAGGAAGGAAAAACGTCGATTTTTTCATATTACAGAATATGCGTGGCCCGCGTATTCAGGGATTACACATCGGATAAGGAGACTCAGCGCCATGTATGATATTCATATTGTTCTCGACCCGGCCCGGCTCACTGGCCGCATTCGGTAAACTGCTGGGAAGTCACGGCGTCGGACTGGAGGGCGGTGGTGTTTTTTCCTCGCAGGACGGCGGGCAGGCGCATTTTCTGGTGGAAGATGGCGAAAAAGCCCTCCAGGTGCTGGCCAACGCCGGTTTCACGGTTAAAAACGTCTGCCGTCCGCTTATCAGAAAACTCCCTCAGCAACGCCCCGGCGAACCAGGGGAGATCGCGGATGCGATTGCCCGAATCGGCATTCGCATCCTGGTACAGTACAGCGAACACAGTAACCGGCTGATCCTTCTTACGGAAGACAACGATCGGGCCGCTGACGTGACGCGAAAATAGGAAATCACACCGGAATGAGCCTGCTGACTACGGATGATGGCGCTAAACCCGAGGGTTCACTTGAACACGCTATGTCCACCGTCGCCTCTGCGATATCTGGCCCGTCCCGGGTCAGTATTCTCTGCGCCCTGATGGATGGCCTGGCCTGGGCCGCGACCGAACTGAGTATCGTTGCCGGGATAGCGCCCTCCACCACCAGCGGCCATCTGACGCGGCTGCTGAATAACGGCCTGATACGCTGCCTTTCGCAGGGCCGACACCGTTACTACAGCCTGGGAGGACATGAAATCGCCGGACTGCTGGAAAACCTGATGGGCATTTCTATGCGCCCGAGCCGTACGCCAGCACCGTCTACACCCACACATCTTCGCTACGCCCGGACCTGCTATGACCACCTTGCCGGGGAAGTCGCAGTAAAAATAGATACCTTTATGCAGAATGAAAAGTGGCTGACCGCCGACGGCATTGCGCTGACTCCCCTCTGCATAACGCACTTTCAAGTGTAAGCTTCCCGGTAAACCGGACCATTCACATTTAGAGATCTTCCGGCATACTGATTATGTTTCTGGAGGAGATCGCCATGCGCAAAGCCCGATTCACCGAACACCAGATCATCGCCGTTCTGAAGTCCGTCGAAGCCGGACGCACCGTTAAGGATGTCTGCCGCGAGGCCGGGATCGAAGGCCGGACTCGAATTTCACACCCAATAGACTGATATCAATGTAGTTTATAAACAGGAATAAATAGTTATACCCGCACCTGTACCCACAAGTTAAAATCCGTACAAAAAATAGACATTGCGAGTGGGTATAAAGCCATACCAGTAGGACACTCATATGGCTGTCAAAGCAATATTCAGGCAGGCAGGAAAGTTTTCTTGAGAGGCACCAAAAGTTTAGTCTCGATATCAACTTGTTCGTAGTTCTCAATAAGCGCACGGACGAGATCATCAAGTGTCCAGAGCGTCAGTGGTATCGTCGAACGGTCGGCTTCATATCGAGCATCTTTCGTAAAGCCCCCTGTACTAACATAAAGCCCGCGATCGTCTTTATGGCGACCACCGATAAAGCTGCGTATCTGTTGGCTTCCCATCTGTTCCCTGCGGTGCTTTACCTCAATGATAATACGCGGATTTTCAAAACCGAACCCATCAGGTGAAGCTATGATATCTTTACCCCGATCGGCTCCCGCAGGTGAGACCTGCGTTTTATAGCCCATGCTGCGTAAGACTCCGGCAACCAGATTTTGCATCTCGTCCCAATCAAGAGAGTTGATGCGATCTTTGATACCCTCAAACGCCAGCATTTCCATATCGCGCAGCGGATCAGAAACGACCTCATCTTCATCTATCACAATTGGATTCTGAGTAATAACATCTGCAGTGGGTTTCTTATCCTGCAAAAGCTCCTCTAACGCATATTCTGGAAGCTGGAAAACCGTCAACGTGGAACCCAATGTGTTTTTGGTAGCAACAGACAATCGATCTCGATCGATTTCTTGAGTATTCCATTTAACCTGCCGAGCGATCCCCATCCCCTCTTCCACCCATTCAGGATGATACTGGAAGTCTGAAGTAACTTTACCTAGTAAATAAGTACGGTTGGCTGGCGAATAGGTAATAACCCAATCACCCTTTTGGATTTCGTTCACAAAACGCCAGACCTGCGATGCACCAGAACGCGCAGTTCCCAGCTTTGTTAAGGGATCTGCCTCCTGGTATAAGGCAAGTAACTGGGCTCGGGACAGACCGGGTTTGACCAAAGGAGCCAGCTGAGGCCAACCGATTCCCACAATTTGTTTATCGCGGAAATCGTCATAGAGTTTGCCGCCGTCACCGCGAATCATCCACATTCTGTTGCCCATACCCATCCCTTCATGAGGAAAAGAAATTAAGCTGGATCATAAGCTTGTTCGCCGCATGCGTCAAAGCTCGCCAAAATTACTTCGCTAACATTCCAGGATAGTGTTTAGCGATAATATCGTTCATCCTCTCGACCAAATCCAGGCGCTTGAAAGTCAAATGCGCAGTGCCCTTCTGAAAGTAACGAACGCGAAAGAACCCATCCTCGTAAACATCCTCAGCCGGGTTATCTCGAATATGCGCCATCAACCGAGTAGTTATATCGCTACGGTTGTCAGGTATTGGTTTACCATCCAGCAGGAAAAGCATTCTTTCCAGATCAGCCAGTTGGTCACGCCGCCAGCCCCAGTTAAGGCTAAAGCCCCAGCGGTTATGCGTCACCAGATTGTTGATGATGATCTTCTTACCGAAGCTGCAGGGACTGTTGGTTTTGTAATCCCACGACAGGCCTTTGAAGACGTTAATGATCCCGCGCTCAAAGACTTCCATTTTGTTCAGATGTAACTGTTCAAAAGTACTGAGGATATTCGCCTCACTGATAGCAGGAAGATCGCCCTCTTCCAGATTCTTGTGCCATTGGTCGCGAGCCTGTGCATCCATCAAGGCCATCATGCCAGATTTCAACATCAAATCGCGCCAGATGTTGCGATCTATATTACGGGTGATGGCAGGCATCGCTTTATCAGCCTTCTCAGTCAGCCAACTATCGTAGCGGTGCCCTGGCTTCATCGCCCAGTCTTGCGCTGTACCACCGCCAATTTCTGAGGTTAACCGTGATATGGCATCAAGCTGCTCAATGAGCTGCTCTATCTGTTTTAGTGCGGAATCGCGTCCAGTGACTACACGTTCGATACTGGTCGAAAGAATGAGCTCATTGTGTTCCGTCAACACATCGGGTTCTGTTTGCATCGTTAATCGTCCATAAAAGCAAACACGCCTGCCGGGAGTGGCAGGCGCATTATGCAATCAATAAAAAAGGTGGAGAGTTCAGAGATAAAAATCAGGAATGAGGCTCGAAGAATTTAAGCGTTTGTTAATCCGGTAGCCCGCCTGGCTCTGAGAATATCGGTGGCGGTCAGGAATGGTGTTTGCTCTTGCCAAGGGAATCCCTTACGGTCAGTGCGTACCAGTTCATAACGTTCCACCAGAAAATTAACAGCATCGGCAAGCGTGATTCCTGCATCGATATGCTCCTCAATGGCCGCGTCGTCTTGGAATGGCGTGTCGTTAAGTGCCAAGCCGTAATGGTGTTCCAGCAGATACGTTAACAGTTGCTTCCACACCTGTACGGGCGACAGGCGTGAAGAAACCGGCACCGTGGCCGGTACAGATAAAATGTGCATGAGTTGGATCCGGATAAAAGAAGAAGAGAGAAGGTGTTACGGAGTCGGATAAATAGAAATGTAAACGTAACCGCAGCTACTACAGGTATCAGCTATGCAGGTTAAACTCGCAAGTTGAATGTTCACCTGACGTTGCTGATGTGGATTTAGTTCGCCAGCACGCAGCATATCTTCCAGTTGTTCTACAAACAGCGGGAAAGCCAGATCTAATTTCTTCAGGTGTATCGGGCTAAAGTTCCCTGTAAAACCAGCCCTGTCAGCCAGGTAATGCAGCCGGTTGACCTCCTGAACTAATCTTGCGCCAAATCGAGGGGTGATATCGCTTTGTAGCCCTCATTCATAAGGTGGTGTGAATGGCATGAAAACCTCCGTTTAAAGCAACCCCTGCTCAGCAAAAGAAACCACTTCATTCCCAACAACCAAATGATCCAGCACTCGCACTTCTACCAGTGCTAACGCTTTCACTATCCGCTGAGTGATGTGTTTATCCTGCTGACTGATTTCTGTCGTACCTGACGGATGGTTATGCGCCAGAATTACCGCAGCGGCATTGTGTTTCAGAGCCAATTTAACCACTTCACGGGGATGCACTTCGGTATGGCTGAGTGTGCCGGTAAACAGTGTTTCGCATCCCAGCAGGCAGTGTTGATTGTCGAGATACATCACGATAAAAACTTCACGCTCCTGATGAGCCATCTGTAATTGCAGCCAGGTCTTAGTGAAGCTGGTGGAGGTAAATGGCTCACTCGGTTGACGCTGATACTTCTCCAGCAGTCGTAACGCCCGACGAATGATACGTTGCTCGTTTGCAGGAAATACCGGGGATAAATTGAATACAGACATATTTGTTCCTTAAAACAAAAAGCCTCGCCGGTTTATTGGCAAGGCCTGGGGGAAGGGATAATAAAAGAGGTTCATGAAGCAAGCTGCAGCATATTCTCAGCCATCACCCACAGAGCACGGTTGAGCTTTACATCACCGTCGATACCCTTAACGGCGCGTGTATGGGCGCGTTTACCTTTGGTGGTTCGTCCAGACAGACCGCCTTTAATCAGGTTTTCTTGAATGCGCTGATAAGTGGTCCACAGGTCGTTACTTTCATCCTGCCAGCGGCGTGGGGATAGGATTTGCGATTCCGTCACCGGCTGATGCTCTTCACCAAAGCGATAAGTTAATGCCGCTTTTGCCATCGCCTGCTGAGCAGGTGGCGGTAACATCAGCGACTGCATGGCATCGCGTTTCTCTTCTACGCGATCAAAAATCCCCAGCACTTCGTAAGCTCCTTCAATGACTTTCTCCACCACGTTGCCTTTATGTGGCACACGTACCTCTCCAAAACTCTCACCGCAAATTAGTCCATTCTGGCAAACCGATCTGAATAACCCCGGCAGCATCTGGTATGAGCTGGAGCCGTCGTGGCTATTAAGCAGTATGATTTCAGGCACCTGCTTGCCAGTGATCTGGCCTTCGCGACGCAGACGTAGCATGTGCTTAGTATGTTCGCGTTTGCTCTGGTCTCGGACTCTAGTCTGGCACGCAAAGAATGGCTGAAAGCCTTCACGTTGCAGGTTATCAAGCAGGGTTATAGTCGGAATGTATGTGTAGCGATCGCTGCGGGATTCATGCTTTTCTTCGCTGAATACACTCGGCACATAATGCGCCAGTTCATCGCGGGTTAGCGGGCGGTCGCGTCGAACGAGATTGACCGCACCGAAGCGGCTGGCTAAACGTGTCATTATTAGTTCCTTATTGAGATATGAAAAAAAGACCATGCCTCAGAGTGAGGCATGGTCTTTTCTGAAAGTGAACGGTGAAAAAAGATTGCGTTAAATTCGAGTGGGATCACACGGATAGTACAGAGATAAAAATGACTGTAATTTAAATATTACCAGCCAGCATTCTGCTTCCTGATAGCCCGGTTGAGCGTGTCAAAATCTTGTATAGTTTTTTCTTTTACTGTGTAGGTGGATCCATTCGGGTCAATAGTGACTGATTTCGGAAAATGATCCTTTATGATTTTAACCGTTGATGGGTGACTAAAAAATCGATATCTGAGACCTGTGCTGCTAATAAAGTCTCCCTCTGATGGGGTAGCCAGTTCATCTGGTGATTGCGGCTCATACAAAACCCCGACAAAAAAACCGCCTCCACACATGCCCTCCGGCCCATTAATATACAATTGGTGTGAATATTTTTTTCTATTCCATCCATTTTTGGCCATGTCATGAAATGCTTTGTACTTAATGTTGTTCAGATCGAATAAAAGCAATTCATCGTCGTTTGATCTTTTAGTATTTACAGGAATCACCTTGCATGAATAATCAATTTTTACCTCGAGGCCGTCAGCAGTGTGTTGTCTATATTTTACTGTTACCTTTCCGATAAAAAATAAAAATAACGCAGGTTTGCATTCACTATTATAAGGGACATGAAGTTTTGTCTGTAGGTATGCAATTACTCTACTAAGTATATCCTTCTTATTTATTGCTTCCGCAGGCTTTGGTATGTCACTAAACATGATGTAAGGAAGCGTTTCGATAAAACTATCTCTTTGAAACAAGCGATGAAATGCATCGGTTGCCCCCCTAACTCGTCCATCAATAGTCAGATTATTGATTTCAAAACCTGTATTGAAAACCTTTTCCGGCACCAGATTTTTATTCGCCACCAGTTTACCTGAAGGTAAAAGTGCATTGTTTTCCATCCTGTACTTCAAGGCATCCAAAATCATGTCCTGGATAACAGCTGAACTACTACTACCCGTCCTCTTCGCCAGACTCACTATCATCTGATGAAGTTCAGGATAGGAAAGATTAACCGTTATCCTTTTTTTACTTACCATCACACATTCCTTATAAGGTGCAGCACTTTTTAGATTTTAACAGTGCTGCACCTTTTTAAAAACTGCTTTAAATCAAGGGAGTATTCCATGCAAAAACAACCGTTTTCGGCAATACCCGGCATGGTGACATGAGTGACAGTAAAATGTTCATCCACAAACCGGGGCAAAAAATAGCCCCGTAGTCAGCGTAGCGGGATAACTTAAGAGTGGTTTTATTCCTAATGGCGGGAGTAGCAAAAGCCAGAAAACCCGATACAGCAGAGGAATAGGAGGTTACATGTGGCGATTTCAGTGATTATTTACTGCCGGACACTAATACTATGCCTATAGTTTTTCTCTACAGTATGAGCAGTACATCCCAGGTGGAGGGGTATACAGAGATCCATTTGGAAGTGGGTATAGCGCCGTTAAGAGAGGGAGTTAAGCTACCAGCAAAGGCTAAAACCAGTAGTAGAGTGAGGCAGTTTTCTCTTTGATCGTCCTGTACCAGCGTTAAAAGTTACTGAGGCTCTCATGGGTATGTTACCCACAACATGAGAGCCCGGAAATGATACTCAAAGAATGTAATAGCGAGAAGAATGCTTACCATATGCAGCGTCTGGAAGCGCTGACAGCCTTCGTGATGAATGAGCATGCCCGTGTATTAGCCTTCGGGCTGGATCTATACCTGCCGCAGCATAACCAACATAAGGGCCACGAATCTGCGGTGATAACCCGTTTTACTGCCTCACTGAAAGCGCAGATTGCCGCTTATCTGAAAAAACGCAGCAGGGAAGGTAAACGCATATACCCTTGCCCGGTGTATTACGCATGGGCCAGAGAGTTCGGTGAAATTAATGGCAATAAACATTATCACCTGGTGCTGCTGGTTAACCGTGAGGTGTTCACTAAGTCGATGTTGGCAAGGGACATGAATGGAAAGGCGAGAGGATTTCTGCTGATGATGGCTGTCAAGGCATGGCACCATGCTTTGAAGCTACGGGCTGGAACACAAGAAAACGTTCGCTTTTGGCTGCCCGGGGTGTTCGAGTTAAACCGCAGAGAGGGAACTGACTCCCCGGATTATATGAATTACCTGCACCGTATCTGCTATCTCGCCAAAAAACGCTCCAAAGAAAATGACGACGGTGAGCGTAATTTTGGCTGTAGTCAGTTTAAGGCCAAAGCGAAAAGTAATTTATTACCGGAGAAGTGATTGTAATGACGGAGCACGCAACATGATCTTAAATCAACAGGTTAGTTCTGCTCCTGTCTTTTACCTACTCAAAGACAGAAGGACAATCGTCATGAACAATCTTCCAACTCCCGATACCGACCTGATGAACGATAAGCTGGTGGATATGGTCTTCATCACCACCTTCACGGGTTTAACCGATAAGTGGTTCTACAAGCTGATTAAGGACGGTCTGTTCCCGAGACCCATCAAGTTTGGCCGCAGTTCCCGCTGGCGGGAAAGTGATGTCAGGCGCTGGCTGATGGAGCGCATAGAAGAATCCCGCAAATAACGCCCTTGAGGCCACTTCCACACGCCCTATCCGTAAACAGTAACCCGACACAAGCGCTATGTCATTAAACGTCTGACAGGGCTGTTGCTGCGCGTTATTTGTTAAGGGGCGCTGTAGGGATGAAATGAATGACACCCCAGCGGGGTTAAACATAATTAAAAGGGGGGAAGTGTCGGATAATTGACTGGCACTTACTCCCCGGACTTACCATAGTTAAATTTAATTATTGAAGGTCCAACTACCGGAATCGGTCACAATACTGGCTTCGATAATACGGTCACATTTCATATATTTGAACGTGGCCACATCACCGAATTGATATTTGGCTGGCAGAGTTCTGTTACCAATGCTCTCCATTTTACAGTTCCCCCGGTTAACCCGAATGGATTTCAGCACCACGTTGTCATCAGTAATAGTGAGCTGAATAACGCCATATTTAGTATTCCAGCCTTCATTGCTGACGACGCTGCCAAACTGCACTTTAAACGGTGGCGTCGTGGATTGCTGTACCTGCTGTTGCTGAGAGGATGCAGGTTTATTAGCCTGCTGGCTACCCATGCCATTAATACCGTTCTGAAGGAGGCTCCTCGAAACGTTAATCGTACCGGGTTTGCAGGATACGGTGCTGGTTTCCTGCCCCAGTGAATTCATGGCCGTGTAATAAGCATCGCCTGTACCATCATATTCCGAATAATTGACGGCAACAGCGCCTTCAATATCGTCACTATCTCCGCGCAACGTGAAAGAAGCGGTTCCCGCCTCTGATTTAGCGATGACAGTCTGTTTCGCCTCACCGGAGGGGATGTCCAGTTTAATGACGGAGCCGCCCTCTTCGGCGTCACCGCCTGGCTTTTCAAAACTGATATAAACGGTATCACTGGCATGGCTGAGCGTCATTTGCTCGCCGTTTTCAAGCAGGCATTGCAGGTCGTAACCGCCACCTGCATGAGCAGACTGAGCAGCAAATAACGCTATCAGCAGTGCAGGAATAATCAGTGGTTTCATTACATATTTTCCTTATCCAAAAAAATGGTCCCAGACGTTACCCGCCCACTCGATAACCTTATCTTTCCCCTTACGGGCAAGCTCTTTGACGGGCTTTGGTAACGGAACAGAATCAATAACGTCGTCAAGTATCCCGGAGACAACGCTGGCAAAGCCGCCTTTCGCTTCCGTCTTTACGTCATCGGTTTTGTACTCTTCCTTAAACTGCGAGGTGGTGCTGCTTTTAGCCCGATCGGGCAACGCGCGGATCATCGTTTCGACCAGACGAAGGATGTTGTAGCCCTCATCGGCGGAAATGGGGATGACCGGATAGTGCGTAAAGCCAAATCGTTCTGTAATGTAGGCTTCTTTCTTTTCGATGTTGATGCGCTGTGCCGGGGATGGCTGATGCAGGTGTGTATCCCACTCACGGAAGGGCTCGATTTTATCCACCTGGTTGAGGATGAACAAAACGCGCTCACCACCACCTGCAGGCAGCAGGACATTGTTGTAGAAATGCTCATCGGCAGAAAAAGCCCGATCGTCGCCTTTTATCACCCAGAGGATGAGATCCAGAGAGGGAAGCAAAGTGCGGTACAGGTCTTCATACTCTTTATCCCGCCGAGCATTCTCACCGACGCCAGGGATATCAATTATCTTCAGCGAACGTTTGCCGAAGCGTATGCGCAGCTCCTGAGCCTCCCGTGTACAGGCCTCAACGTCGCTGACCGCACACACCTCTCCCTGAAACAACGCATTACACACGCTGCTCTTTCCGGAACCGGTTTTTCCCATAACGCCAATCACGGGTTCATAGTTGATAGCTTCACTGATTTTGTTAACCAGGTTTTCCCTCAGTGACTGAGGGAAAACATCGAGAATATCCCTGATGTCAGGTATGAGCGGCGTGCTGTCAGCTTTTATCGCATTGCTATCATTAAACATATTGTCCCATGCCCCTGAAATCTCCCCTTCTCTTCTGGTGATGCCATTAGCATCAGTAATCATCCGGCCTTTGCCCTTTACCGGGTCATCCATAAAGGTCTCCTTGCTTATATTGAAATGAACGTTGCCAGTTACTCTCTGAAGGTCTGAATAACGTCGCTGATGAAACGAAAGTGAGGAAGAGCCGAAATAAACTCCTCACTGGCGGTGAGTGCATCAAGTTCAGGCTTTCTGCGAAAAGAGGTGTCAAGAACAGTCACAGCGTTAACGTCTTCCATGCGAAACACCTGTAGCTTTCTCGCCCGGGTAGCTACAAGAAACCAGTTTCTGGACTGGAAGATCAGGCGGCGAGGAGCCACTGCGTCGTAGCTCTTACCATTGACTAATAGCGTAACGGCTCGGTAGTCACGGATCGCTTCGGCCAGCTCTAGGAAACAGGTAGTCTGGGTGATTGGCGATGGCAGCCCTCCATGCCCGATAAGACATGGAGAGCCACCAGAACTGCTGGTAATCAGTCGGATTAGCCTGCGGTTCTGAGCCGGAATTATCCCCGAAATCCCAGAGTTGAGGATAAACGCAAAGGTATTGGGTAAGTGCTCTCGACCGGATCGCCGGATAAGTCGATAGCTGCCACTGGCATGTTCAAGATCCAGATGGATTAGACGCTGCTGAAAATCCCGCTGTAGTGTGCGCTCTGAGACACCAAACTCATTTGCCAGCGCTTTCAGCTCCAGGGATTGGCCAGCCAGTAACCGGCTGATAATGACCGATAACCTGACGGACAGGCGGTCATAATGATCATGTTGTGTTTTCATGGTGAGAACAGTCCTGAACTCCCAAAATAACCAGATATTGATATGGGAGATTATGACGTACTGGTTCGACACGTTATGTCGTACCAAAGTGGAGTGAATTGAAAAAATGGTGGGGATGACTACTGCTATCTAACACTATGAAATGTAAATTAATTAGTTGATTCCAAAGCGAAGTCATCATCAAAAAAACGACACAACCTGTCGCATTACGCATTGTCAGAAAAGGAATATCTGCTGCTCACGAAAATGATTTAGTTCTGAAAATAGTTATAAATCGAATAAATATCCGCGTACTGATAACGTGTACCGTTCGCGTGGGAATGATACAACCGTGTAGAACTATCACGTATTGCGGTTACTGGACCTAAATACCTAGTCTGGGCGGGGGATTGCGTTCAGCGGTATCCTCGCTGGTAAAAGGATATGAAAAACCGCTGTTTCATCAGGTCGCTTATTTTCCTGAGGATCAGTTCATTGCTCACGGTCATGAGCTGTCCTTCCAGCCTGATTATCTAGCCGAATGCTAGTAGTTAAATTTAACTGTAATAATTATATTTATCAGAGAATTAACCCATCACCTTTTCCCTAAGGAAGGTAAACCACCGGAGACAACAATCCTACGTCCGCCAATGTATTGGTCCATAATGTCTCGTGACTTGGCACCTTTGGTTTTTTTACCCTTTGCCGTTACTTTCTTGTTTTTGCTAGATTTGCTTTTTGCAGCAAGTCTTTTCTTGGCATGGGCAAGCAGAATGAGCCGCCCTGACATCAAACTCTGTCTGGAAGTATCCGCCGCATCATAGCCATTCACGATGGTCATTATTTCTTTTTCAATTTCAGATAACGTTTTTTCAGCAACGAATTTCTCTACTACAGCGGAGTATTTTTTATCGAGCGGTTGAGTTATCCCCCATTGATAGGAAATCGTCGTTACACTGTTTTTCTTTGAAGGAGTACTACTGATGGAAGAAGAGCTTCGTCTTTCTGAATGGGCTTTATTTATATGCTTTTCTAATCTTTTAGCGTCTTTGAGAGAAACGTTACATATTGGACATTTGCAGGTTTGACGGGCAATAAGCGGTGCCTCAGCTACCGGCTTAGCAAGATGAGGTGCCATCTTCCAGCCATGATTGGTTAGCAAATGACTGGACAGCACCGTCACCTCAACTGCAGTATTACACAGAGCACATATGATTTTTTCCATATTCTTCTCCCTCAAGCGATGGATGCTGCAGGACAGAAGCATCGCACGCCATTATGTTTAGCTTGTCATTATCATCCCAGCCATCCCGTCCAAACGCTTCTTGGTCTTCTCCCAGTCAGGCATTACCTGCCCCATGAGCCGGTAGAAGCGTTCGCTATGGTTATGCTCGGCCAGATGGCAGAGTTCATGCAAGATAACGTAATCGATACACTCACGCGGGGCCTTTACCAGATTGGGATTCAGGGTCACCCTTCCATTGGGGGAACAACTTCCCCACTGAGTCTGCATGGTAAGAATACGCAATGGTGGTGAGTCACTGACCCATAACGCTTGCTCCAGCATAGCGCTCAGCCTTTTGGCGAAGACTTCGCGGGCTCGAGCCTTAAACCAGTCAGTCAGCAACTGCAGAACCTTTTCAGCGCTCTTATGGCGTAAGGTGACTTCCAGCTTGCCACGCAACATTTTTACGCCCTGAGTGTCAGAGGGAGCCACTATCACCTTAAGCATGTACTGTTTGCCCAGGTAATAGTGGCTCTCACCGCTGATATACTGTCGTGGAGTTATATATTCCAGCTGCTTACGGAAGTCCCGTAGCTGCTGATAGATCCAGCGCCCACGCTTTTCAACGGCATTCAGAACCTGTTGGTCATCGGTATCCTGCGGCGCGGAAACTACAACCCGGCAGTCGGGATGAACTTTTATCAGGATGCGCCCATTCACCAACGGTCGGGGTTTACACTCGAAGATAATACGTTCATCACCGTAAATGAAGCTCATTGCTCTTTCGCCCACAATTTAGACTCCGCTCAGTCCTACACGGGTAATCTGGACGATCATTTCCACAATCTTTTTCGCCTGATCCATTCCGCCACCTATTGCCTTACACTCTTTAAACATCATCGGCAGAAGCTTCTTGCGGATATCAGCCTCGATATTTTGCGGATTGATCGAGTTCTCAGCCACTGAGATATCAACAGCCTGGTCTACTTCAAAAGCAAGCTTCACCCACTTATCGATAACTTGAGAATCGGTAACGGCAAAAACCTCCGGCAGTACTTTTTTGTACACACCGAAGTAAGCCTGTGCATGGTGATTACCAGCAAATACGTCGGGTATTTCGTTCAGCCGCCGATCTTGTACTTGCTCCTCAAACTCACGAAATAGCATGTATTGCTTGAGAGGGTGATCAAACAGTTTTTCCGCCTCTTCAATAGCCAGACGCAGTAACTTCGAGAAGGCTTCCTGGGCATAAGGATCATCACGTAAATCCTGCTCAATCATGCGGGTTACGCGGGTTTTGATAATATCCGTTTCGTTGCGAGTTTTATCCTCACTCCACTCTTCGGGCCGCTGTCCCATTTTGCTGACTTCATACACGCCATCAGGCTCGCGGACTTCTACGCCAACAACGTGTTTATCCAGCAGCTTTTTAACCTGTTCAGTGTACTGATCATAATCTACCGTCTCACCGGCATCCTGCTTCACCAACTGACGCAGGCTGGTAAATTGCCTCAGCGTCTCTTTGTAGTGCTGGCGATCATCTTCGCTGAAACTCTTATCCTCAAAGAAGGTAGCTGACTGCAACGCCACTTTCAGGCAGCTGGCAAATTGAGTGAGTGCCTCATAAAAATCTTCACGAACTTTAAGATGAACATCAACCATTTCGCCGTACTTTTCTTCTGTGCGTGGCACCAGCACCTGACGGAGCTGCTCAATATCGTTTTTGTTTTTTACACCAGCAAAAATCGCCCACAGATTTTTATACAGCTGGGGAAGGCGCTTGTACTCCGTACTCATCTGACCGTACAGCCCCACCAGATCATCGATGTCAAACCCGCCCTGCGTGCGGGATGCCAGCTTCTGGTAATCTTCAATGGTAGTATCCAGCTCTTTGAGGATGCCCCGATAATCGATTAGCAGACCAAATTTTTTCTTAGGGTGGAGGCGGTTAACACGGGCTATTGCCTGAATAAGGTTATGCCCTTTAAGAGGCTTATCGATGTAAAGCACGGCATTTTTGGGTTCATCAAAGCCGGTAAGTAATTTATCGACCACAATAAGTAGCTTCAGCGAATCATCTTTATCAAAACGCTCAATGACATTGCGCGTGTAAACCTGCTCATCCTGAGAGCCGACATTATCTTGCCACCATTTGGTCACATCAGGGATGCCAGATTCATCCACCTCGGTATTCCCTTCACGCGTGTCAGGAGAACTAATGACCACTGCAGACTCAAACAGCCCGGCTTCATCAAGATACTTTTTGTATTTTATCGCTGCTGCTTTACTGTCACAGGCAAGTTGCCCTTTCAAACCATCATCGATGTTTTTGACAAAATGGTTGGCGATATCCAGCGCAATAAGGTGGATGCGGTCGTCGGCATTATAAACCTGCCCTTTATTAGCAAACTTACGCTTCAAGTCGGTTTTTTGTTTTTCCGTTAACCCCTCGGTGATACGGTCAAACCAGCTATCTATAGCTCGTTCATTAACATTCAGCTCGGGTGGTCGCTCTTCGTAGAGAAGCGGAGTGACAGTCTTGTCCTCTACCGCACGCTGCATGGTGTAAGCATGAACGATGGGACCGAATTTATTAGTGGTCTTATCATCTTTCAGCAACGGCGTACCGGTGAAAGCAACAAAGGCCGCGTTGGGTAGAGCCAGCTTCATGCGTTGATGACTCTCACCACCATGGCTACGGTGGCCTTCATCAATCAACACTATGATATCAGAGCTGGTATTCACGCACTCGGGCAAGCGGGTGGCCGTGTTAAATTTCTGAATCAACGAGAAGAGAATGCGCTCAGTCCCCTTGCCTATCTGTTCGGCTAAACGTCTGCCAGAGGTGGCAATGGCATCGGCTTTATCCCTTTTACCTGCCAGTTCCCCGGTTGAGATAAAGGTACGACTGAGCTGGTTTTCCAAATCGACGCGATCGGTTACCACGATGATGCGGCACTGCTTGAGAGTTTCACTCAGAATCAGCGCCTTGCTGAGGAAAACCATTGTCAGCGACTTACCAGAACCCGTGGTATGCCAGATAACCCCTCCGTTGCGGCTACCATCAGGATTCTTCGTTTCGATACGCTGTAGCAGTCGTTTGATACTGAATACCTGCTGATATCGGGCAATGACCTTACCGGCTCTCTTATCAAATAATGTGAAGAAGCGAGCCATATCCAGCATGCGCTCGGGTAACAGCAGGCTTATAAGCAACTGATCCTGGCCCGTTAAAGCTAGCTCACCCCCAGCGATCAGGTTCTGATACCATTCCAGGCATGCAACCGGGCGGTGACTGAAGATTGAATCCATCTGCTGCGCGGTAAGCTTACGGTTTTTGATGGCAAGCATCTCCAGATCGGAGATATCTTCTTCCCGCCATGTCGCCCAAAACTTAGTCGGTGTTCCGCAAGTCCCGTATCGCCCATCATGACCATTTATCGACAGTAAGACCTGGCTATAGGCAAACAGCCGCGGAATTTCATCATGACGCTGGTTCCGCAGGCTTTGTGAGATTCCCTCGTCAATAGTCGGTCCTTTTTTAGCATTGCCGTCCGGGCGCTTAGCCTCAATGACTACCAATGGAATACCATTCACAAAGCAGACAATATCTGGCCTGCGCACCTCAATGCCGTTAGCGCGTGTCACGCTGAATTCTTCGGTGAAAACAAAACTGTTGTTTTGCGGGTTGTTCCAGTCAATCAACGAGATTGTTGGGTTCACCCGCTTACCATCGATAAATTCCGTCACAGAAATGCCGTACAACAAGTGGTTGTACAAATGTTCATTGGCGGTAATTAATCCCTGGTTTAATGCAGGGCTGTTAACTTCGGCGATAAGGCTATCAATCGCTTTGTCGGAAATGACATGCTTTTTACCGGCAAAGATAAACGTTCTCTTGGCTAACTGTTCACGCAAAAGCCGGTTTAAAACAACCTGATCTGCCTTGCCTGCTCGCGCAGACATGGCTTGTTGAGGTGAAATATACGTCCAGCCTAAATTGCTCAAGAGAGCCAGCGCCGGGAGCTTGGCACTGTATTCTTCCTGGAATTTCGGCGCGATTTGCATGCTCATGATGTTCCCTTATCTTTATCGGCTTTCCAGTGCAGTAGCTCGGTAATATCCTTTTCACCCTCGGCCTCTTTTAATAAACGCCGTTGCTCTGCAAATCTTGCATATTCACCCTGAGCTTTTTCATCTGCCATTTTTTTACTGACAGTGCCCGCGCCCTGGAGCACATTACGGTCGTTGAACTGCAAGAACTGATCCAGCTTCTCCTGCCAGTCCTGCAGGAAGACCTGCTGGCGGCGCAGTGCCTGATCTTCGGCATAGTCCAGCCACATATTCACTACACGGTTCAGCTCACTGACCTCTTTTTGGGTCAGATAATTCTTAGCAACCGTGACATCGCCTTTTCGCACGTCATTGCCTTTATAGCTGGTGAGCCCCATATGAGGCTGGCTGGCATCTGCCCGCTGGTGGATCAGCTCAGCGGCTGTACGCCCAGTGCAGGCAAAGTGCAGTTTGTTCTGGATGGTTTGAAAGAAGAGTGTGGTCTCTTTCAGAGTCGGCTGATAATCAGCAGCCAGCGCGAAAATCTCTCGCACACGCAGATAGACGCGCCGCTCGCTGGCACGAATATCTCGGATACGTTCCAACATCTCGTCAAAGTAGTCGGGCATCACAGAAGAGCCAACGGGCGGATTCTTCAGCCGCTCGTCATCCATCACAAACCCTTTAATCAGATATTCCTGTAGGGTTTGCGTGGCCCACTGGCGGAACTGAGTCCCCCGAACTGAGCGAACACGATAGCCTACGGCCAATATGGCTTCGAGACTGTAGTGCTCTATCTCTCTGGAAACCTGACGTTTTCCTTCCTGGCGAACTATCCGGAATTTCCGGATAGTTGAATTTTGACCAAGTTCACCTTCAGAGAAGATGTTGATCAAATGTTCGTTGATGGTACGAACATCTTTATCATATAGCTCAGCCATGGATGCCTGAGTAAGCCAAAGCGTATCTGACTGAAAGCGGCACTCAACGCGTGCACGACCATCTTCGCTTTGGAACAGCAGGAATTCACCTGCTGGAGGTTGAGGTAAGTGTTTATCAGTCATGCGGCGTCCACCTTAACCCGGCGTTTGCCGGTAAGCAGTTGCTGCATCAGGGCTTTTTTTTCTTGTTTTAGGTGGTTGATTTTTTGTTTTAGAGTTTCTATCTCGCCATCCGCGCAGGAAAGAGCAGCAGCGATCTTTCGTTGCTCAGCTATTTCAGGAATAGCTATAACTTGCTTAGAAAAGATAGATATCCAATGACGTTGATGCCCCCCAATGTTGAAATCAAGCATCTGCATAGCTTCGAATACATACTTTATAGAAACACCTTCTCTTGCAGTAAGGATTTTCATTGCGCTTGATTTAACTTTAAAAGAGAAATCAACGAATTTACTATCTGTTGTGAAATCATCAAAGATGATAACGGGTAGTTTCTCTCTATATATACCTTCTAGTTCATTGGTATAGCCAAGAATAAATGTCTTTCCAGCCGTAAGAACTGGGGTCTCATAATCATCATTATAATCTGTTGATTTTACCAAGTAGGGGGTAGGTTGTTTATATTCAAGCAGCTCCCCTAACTCTTTACGTTCGCATTTTCCATTAAACTCAGGGAAGCGCTTCTTACCGGTTAACAATTGCTTTCTCAGTACTTTTTTCTGCTGTTGGCTATTGGCAAGCAACTGTTCAGTGGTAGTGATCGCCTTATCCCAAGAGGAAAGTATTTGGGCAATTTTTTTTTGCTCAGCGAGTGGAGGCATTGGTATTGGAAAATCACCAATCAGATCTGTATTTAAGTTTGGCTGGCCCACTCCGGGAGCAATCACATCTCGAAAATATTGAGTTTTCGACGCCAAATAATAATAAGCATATTCAGTTACGATGCCATCAAGTTCCAACAGCATCGCAATTCCATCGTTTGCCCCACATCTTATCGAAGAGATTTTGGGAACCCCCAGAGTCGCTCCACTATTGGTCAACATTAGTGTTCCCGGATCTGTGATTCGGGTTCGTTCTGCTCCTGCTTCCGTAAGCATGGATTTGGTTGATGTGAGATACATATCATCTGAATTTGTCAGATCAGCGACAGTAGCCCACGGTAAAAAATTTCCGTCGAAAAATAAGGGACTACCTGCTGGCCTAGGAGAGCTACCACGAACGACCCGGCAGATATTTTTAATTAGGGTTCCTTTCCATTCATCCGGAAGAACGCCAGCGATGGTTTTACGCACCATAACCCAGCTCCTCCAAATACTTCGCCATCTCCACTTCCAGATTAGCTAGTTGTGCCTGCAGTTGCTGACGCTCGGCACGGATAGCCATCAAGTCGATTTCCTGTTCTTCTTCAAAAGTATCGACATAGCGGGGAATATTCAGATTGTAGTCATTGTCGCGAATCTCCTGCAGGCTAGCGAGATGAGCGTATTTATCGACGTTATCACCATCACGGTAAGTTTTAACGATTTTGGCAATATTATCTGAACTAAGGCGGTTCTGGTTTTTACCCGATTCAAACTCACGACTGGCATCGATAAACAGCACTTTATCGTCAACCTTTTGCTTTTTGAATATTAGTATTGCGGCGGGAATACCAGTGCCAAAAAACAGTTTTTCCGGCAAGCCAATCACCGCATCGAGAAGATTGTCATCTATTAACTTCTGCCGAATCTTTCCTTCGCTGGAACCACGGAACAACACACCATGGGGAACCACCACACCCATACGTCCGGTTTTCGGCTTCATGGTTTCGATCATATGCAGGATAAACGCATAGTCGCCCTTGGTTTTAGGCGGCAGACCACGACGAAAACGACTGAACTGGTCGTCAGAAACATCATCAAGCCCCCATTTCTCCAATGAGAAAGGTGGGTTAGCAGTAACCACATCAAACAGCATCAAATTGGCATTTTTATCAAGTAATTTGGGGTTGCGGATCGTGTCACCCCACTCGATTTTATGGTTATCCTCGCCGTGCAGAAACATGTTCATTTTAGCCAGCGACCAAGTGGAACCAATTGCCTCTTGGCCATAAAGCTCATAGTTCTTGCTATGGTGCTGTTTAGCCACCCACTTGCCACATTTCATCAAAAGCGAAGCAGAACCACAGGTTGGGTCACAGATAGATTCCCCTGGCTGTGGGTCAAGCAAAGCCGCGAGGAGATCTGACACTTCAGGTGGCGTATAGTACTCTCCGGCTTTCTGCCCGCTGTTAGCAGCAAACTTACCAATCAAATACTCATAAGCGTTACCAATTACGTCTAATCCCCCAACCCGACTGGGCTTAAGATTCAGCTCTGGATGAGTAAAATCTTCGAGTAGCTGCTTCAAAATCAGATTCTTTTGTTTTTCATCACCAAGCTTATTGGTATTAAATGAAATTTCCTGGAACACGCTCTTGCTACCATCTTTCAGCTTAGTGCCATTAGCTTCTTCAATTGCGTGTAAAGCTACATCAATACGTTCACCGTTGCCCGCCTCACTTCGACGCTTATAGAGAGCATAAAAGCTAGCATCCTTAGGTAGAACAAAGCGTTCATTCTTCATCATCTCTTCAATCAGCTCTGGTTCATCGCCATACTGGGCTTTGTAGCCATCATAGTGATCCTGCCAAACATCCGAGATGTACTTCAGAAACAACATAGTAAGAATAAAATCTTTGTAAGTATCAGGGCTGATGGTGCCACGGAAAGTGTCACATACGCCCCATAGCACGCGATTGATGCGGTCCTGATCGATCATATTGCTCATATCAAATTAATCCTTAAGTAATTTTTGCAAAATACCAAGCTCAAGCTGATGGCGATTTTCCTGTAACTTATTGATAAGTTCATCTTCTTTTTGCCATATACGCTGAAGCTCGATAAGCTGCAATTGAGTTTCAGCAGAGGGAACCGGGATAGTTACATCCAGCAGCGCTGATTTCGTTATTAACTGGATGTTGGTGCCACTCCGATGAAACCACTGCTGAATCATCGGATGGTTTAAAAGCCAGCACACGTATTCAGGGGCAATCTCACTCTCTTTTCTTTTGAGACTAACAATCAGGAACTGGCTGGTAGCAACCACAGGAACCTGGCCACGATATACAACTGCCAGATTACGATTCCCTCTGGCGGCAACAACAATCTCCCCCTGTTCAAGAAATGGGGGAGCGATGCGTTGTTCCCACACGACAGCAGGTAATGCTTTGTGGTTGAACTGCCAGTCCTGATCGAGGTCTTTAATCTGTAAAAGACGCACATCCCCTTCAGGGTCAGGCGTGATTGCTCCCCTTAGAGTGTGGCCTGAACGGATGCCTGCAATTTGGCCTAACTGTTTTAAAGATGTTGGCATACGGGCCCCTGATTCATTGCACCCTCCCTGGCGCATCTATTCTTAAGCGTGGCGATTATAAGTTGTTTTTAAGCCATTGAGAGATTTTGTCGGAAAGCCCATACCACGCACCATCTCCCCGCAAACCAGTGACGAGTAGACCATCATCGTTATCCATAACGGCTTTGAGGTAATCGCGAACTTGAGTTGCCGTTTGCTCGGTGACAAGAATCCAGGTTGATTCCAGAGGATGACACCAGGTCCCATAAGACTTGATGCGCTCAATGAGCGGGGCATAATCTTTCTGCTTTCGCAGATCGTAAGAAATTTGATAAGCTGGCATAGATTTGATCTCCTAATTTAGACGTTTGGGTTTGAGTCAACGCGACAGACTGCAATCTGTCGCACCTCATCACTTAACTCTGTAGCTCGTGTACAGAGTTAAAAGTGATTTGGTAAAGCTATGATTGAGCAAAAAGATCAGAATGTAAACTAAAAAATAATGCAGTAGCAGGTCTACAGAGAAGAGCCATCATAATTTAGGTGCAAAAAAACCATTCTCTCTCGACTCAAATCATTGATTTTAAATAAATTAAAAAAAACCAAACAAGAACGAAATGTGCGCAAATATTTTTAAAGACTGCGCACTTTTATGCAATTTTGTTAAATAATCTGTGTAATATCACTTAACACTGACGCAAGTTTGTCTCATACACGTGCACCATCTCCCTTCTTACCTCCAGATAGAGCATATGTTTATACATGCCACAAATGGCTTTCCGTTTGGTGGACACCAAATCGTTCTCGTTTGCTAAATTTACTGAGTCTTCAACTTAGCAAAGTCAAACGGACTAATTGATTTTTCTCGATTAATGTCCAGATAATCCGCCCACCACTGCAACATCAACCTCCTCTCCCCCAGATGCTCCGCCTTATGGATATAAGCCGCACGTACAGAGTTACGCTCCTGATGGCTCATCTGCCGCTCCACCGCATCCCTCGACCACAATCCTGACTCAATTAGAGAACTACAAGCCATCGTCCTGAACCCGTGCCCACACACTTCCGTTTTCGTGTCATAGCCCATCACTCGCAGAGCCTTGTTCACCGTGTTCTCACTCATGGGCTTACGCGGATCATGATCACCAACGAAGATCAACTCTCGGTTCCCATTCATGCTTTTGATCTTTTCCAAAATAGCTAAGGCTTGCCGCGACAAGGGAACAAGATGTGGAGTCCGCATCTTCGAACCACGTTGAGAATGCTTAACACCTTCCAACGGTTCACGCTCACCAGGAATCGTCCACATGGCCGTTTCAAAATCGACTTCTGACCAGCGGGCAAAACGTAGCTCGCTTGAACGGATGAAAACCAACAAAGTGAGTTCGACCGCCAGTCGGGTTAACGGTCTTCCAGAATAATGATCGATACGATGAAGCAATTCAGGAATGCGATTAAGCTCCAAAGCCGCACGATGCTGTCTTTTAGCCGTAGCAACTGCACCGGCAATCTCTTGTGCAGGGTTGTAGTCGATTAAACCGCTCTGAACGGCAAACCGCATAATCGCTGTAGTACGCTGCTGTAAACGGGCGGCGACTTCAAGACGCCCGGATGACTCCACCACTTTGATAGGGACAAGCAGATCCCGAGTCTTCAATTCAGCAATGTTCCGCTTACCAATGGCGGCAAAGAGATTATCCTCCAGACTTTTCAATACACGAGCACTGTGCGATGCAGACCATTTCTGATTGCTGGCGTGCCAGTCTCTGGCAACCACTTCAAACGTTATCGCCTCTTGTTCCTGCTCTACCTTAACGGCTTTCTTGTTTTCACTGGGATCGACGCCGTTAGCTAACAGCTTACGGGCTTCATCCCGGCGTGCTCGAGCATCCGCCAGCGAGACTTCAGGATATTTTCCCAATGCCAGCATTTTCTCTTTACCGCCAAAGCGATAACGAAGCCGCCAGTATTTCGAGCCATTCGGGTGAACCAGCAAAACCATGCCTTCACCGTCAGCCAGTTTATAGGCTTTTGCTTCAGGCTTAGCCGAACGAACCTTCACATCACTCAGAGCCATGATGAGTATCCTTTCAAGGGTTCTTTGTGGGTACAAACATTATCGAACCGGGATATACCCGCAGATGTACCCGCATCAGTAAGTTGATGTAGATTGAGTCAGGTTGACTTAGGTTGAGTGAAAAAGCGAGAAAAGCCTTGCGGATACTGGATTTCAGGCACAAAAAAAGACGTCCGTTGACGTCTATTGATGTTCCGATGGTGCCGAAGGCCGGACTCGAACCGGCATATCTTTCGATGGTTGATTTTGAATCAACTGCGTCTACCGATTTCGCCACTCCGGCACGGAAAGGGATTTGCTGATAGCGGGTGCATTATACCTGCTGCACCTTCCCACGCAAGCGTTCACAACCCGGAGCGTGACCAAACGCCGAAAAAATCAACACCCTGCGCACTTCCGCTGCCCGCCTCGCAAAACTCTGCAACGTGACCTTCGGCGTTTACATTTTGCCTCGTTTGCTATCTGATCCTGTTGCCAGTTGCTGTAACCACTTCCTTGCAGAGAGCAGGATCAACGATGCAATTTATTCAGGGCGAACCGCCGCTGGAGAACTACTGGCGCGGGATTATCCTTTTTGGCAGAAACGTGGCGTCCTGTAAGTTTGCCCTGGCCCACGCCCTATATGATGTTCCGCGTCGGGCAGCGATCTGATCCTGCTCGAGGATCTGGCGCTGCACTTTAGCCAGCATCTGTGCCGTAACCTGGTGGATGTGCCAAAAATGATTACCTCACAGAAAAGTCAGTTTATTGACGCCTGTATACGCTTTAATGCCGGTGAGACAGACCAGGCTACACTGACGGAGATGACCGTGCGCCGGGGCTTTAATAATGTGATTGATGCCTTCCACACTGTGAATCAGGAACCGATCGACAGGCACTTTTTCCTCAACGAGCGCAGAGCGCAGTCACCAATCTGAACGGCGTGTGGAATCTGGTGCTGGCCTGTCAGTGCTGCAACCGTGGCGAGCAGGGGAAGTTTGACCGTCTGCCGTCGGCGAAGCTGCTCCAGCGCCTGCATCACCGCAATGAGTATTTTATTCATAGCCATCTGCCGCTGCGCGAAACGCTGATCCGCCAGACCGGAAGCACGCCAGCGGCGTGGAGCAGCTTGTTATCGCAGAGCTGGAACACAGCGAAAACCAACGTCATTTTTCACCTGTGGGAACCGCCCGCCGCCGGACCGGAGAGATTCTGATGACCATGGACTATTACAGACAGCACGCAGATCCGTTTTTCAACGGCACAGTGGACGTGGATATGACCTCGCTGTATCAGCAGTTTATCGCCGCGTTGCCCGCTCAGGGACGGGAGCTGGACGCGGGATGCGGTTCCGGTCGCGACAGCAGGGTCTTTGCCGGGCTGGGTTATCATGTGAAAGCCTTCGATGCCTCGCCGGAGATGGTAGCGATGGCCAGCTAGCACGCGGGGCTTAGGGTGCGTCAGATGCGCTTTAATGAGTTGGAGGCGGGACAGCATCTGGTGCTGCGCCTCGCTGCTGCATGTGCCCCTGGCTGAGCTGCCCGATGCGCTGCGGCGGCTGGCGCGGGCGCTGAAGCCGGGCGGGAGCTGGTATGTCTCCTTTAAATACGGCGAGGGTGAGCGGGCGAAAGAGGGCCGCCGCTTTACGGACCTGAACGAGGCCGGGCTGACGGCGCTGGTTGCGCCGCTTGCTAGCGTCCAGATTAAAGCAATGTGGCAGACCGGGGACAAGCGCCCCGACAGGGATGAGACCTGGCTTAACGCCCTCCTCCGTAAACCCTGTTCCCCCCGACAAAAAACGGCCCCCGCCAACGCAGGGGCCAGAGCATGTTTATTCTCCTGCCTTCCAGCGCGTTCGCAGGTAGTCCACCGCCTGCTCCGTTTGCGGCTCGGTCAGGTAGCGCTGCCTGAACAGTATCGTGCCGCTGATTTCCGCCATAGCATCATTGAGATCCAGCTGTCGCTTCAGCTCGGGAACGCCCCCCTCGACGGTCCAGGCGGGTTCCCTGGCTGAAGGCACTCCTACTTTATACAGAGCCACGCCGGGCCAGAGCCTGACCGGCGTGCCGCGTACCACGTCGGCCCACCATTTTGCCAGCACGTCGTACCTGACGATTTCACGGTCAAAGGGCCAGTATAGCTGCGGGGCGATATAGTCCAGCAGCCCCAGCTTCACCCACTGCCGGGTATCGGCAAAGGCCGTATCGTACGTCGGCCCGCCGCCCCGGGTCTCCGAACCGAGAGGGTCATCAACCTTGTTCCGCCATACGCCCGCCGGGCTGACGCCAAACAGGGTATCCGGACTCAGGGACCTGACGGCAGACGAGACCTGCTGGATCAGCAACAGGGTGTTGTTTCTGCGCCAGCTGGCTTTGTCCGCGAAGCCTTTGCCCCAGGTACGGTAAGTGTCGTCATCGTCCAGCGGCGACTGCGGGGTTTCCGCGTAAAAATAATCATCGAACTGGATGCCGTCAACAGGGTACTGCCTGACGATCTCGACCACGATGCTGGTGATCCACTCCCGTACTGCAGGCAGGCCAGGATCGAGCACAAGACGGTTACCGGCGGTGCGGATCCAGTCGGGATGGAGGGCGTAAACGCTGGCGGGTGAGGCGTGCAGCGTGGCGTTGAGCGCCGCAGCCGTTTGCTCCCCGGTTTTCATGGCCACCCGATAAGGGTTCAGCCAGGCATGCACCTTAATGCCCCGGACGTGGGCCTCCTGCAGTATAAAGGCCAGCGGGTCGTAACCGGGCGCGTTGCCGACTGTGCCGGTCAGCACATCTGACCACGGCAGTATTGCGGAAGGCCACAGGGCCGTGCCGTCCGGCTTCACCTGGAAAAACACCGTATTGATGCCCGTGTTGACCATCTCATCCAGCGCGTCGGTGAGACCCTTTTTCTGTATCCGGATGCGCTCTTCAGCCGTTGCCGTTTTCAGGGAGTTCGCTGGCGGCCAGTCAAGACTGAGGACCGTGGCCAGCCAGACGCCCCGCACCGGCGTTGAGGCTGATGCAGGATCCGGGTACTTAGTCGGCTCAGGTACTTTTGAGCACCCGCTCACCGCCAGCAGGGCGGCTATTAACAGCCACCCACGTATTTTTTTTACAATTGTCAGCATTAGCGTTTTCCTTTCTGTTGTGGTTGCGACCGGAGCGGGGAGCTGCGGTATTTTTCGACCAGCGCGCGGGCAATGGCTTCGGTTTGGGCATCGGCATTACCGCGGATATCCCCCGGCCGGAAATGCATCTGGAAGGCCCCGATCGTTTTACGCGTACTCTCATCCAGAGTGCCGTTCTGCGGGATCTGGTCGTAGCCATACTGCTTCAGCAAGACCTGAAGGGTGCTGACGTCAGCGGGGGCGGAAGGGGAACGACCGGCAAGGTATTTGCTGACCGTCGCCTCGTCGGGCCATGCGCCGATGCCGGCAGCGGCGAGACGCGCCCAGGGGAAGAGTTTTCCGGGGTCCTGTTTCCGGAGCGGGGCAATATCGCTGTGGCCCAGGACATTATCAGGTGTGATCTGGTAGCGCTCGATGATGTCCTTCGCCAGTAGCGTCACGGCGGCGATCTGTTTTTCGGTGTAGGGATACCAAGTACGATCCCCCAGCATATCGTCCGTAAACCCCGGATTGACGATTTCGATACCGATGGAGGTATCATTGAGGTTGGCCCTGCCGTTCCAGCTGCTGACTCCGGCGTGCCATGCCCGCTTGCTTTCGTCCACCAGCTGCAGGATCACGGGTTTATCGTCGATGGCTTCCGGCTCGCGTGGGATCAGATAGTGCGCGCTGACCTGGTTTTTGGTAAGCGCCTTCAGGGAGCGGCTGTCATCCAGTGCCGTGTAGTGCATCACCAGAAAGCGTACCCGGTCATTCTGCCCGATAGCGTTAAAAGAACGGTTAACATAATACCCTTTGCGCTCCTCCGTTTTTACCGGACGCGCGGTACAACCTGACAGCATCACGGCCAGAACGACCGTCGCCATCGCTTTCTGCATCAGGGTGGATTGCGGTAAAAAAGTGCGTCGCTGCATGATTGTAACTCCCTGTAAAAATAGTTGACCCGCCCCTTCAGGCGGTACGTTTTTTCTGGACGTCGGCGGTCTGGATAGCGTCCCACAGGGTGGGACTTTCATAGGAGGCAGCCCAGAATGCCCCCCTCTGAATCCATAGGTCCGGATCAGGGTTGTCGACCGCGGACTGATTATTGCTGTACCAGACCGTATGTTTATCGCCCTCCGCGCTGACGTAGGTGAAGGTTTCCTCTTTCTCGATAGCGTTGTAACTCACCGCACTGTGCGGATACATTTTGCGCAGCTGAACCAGGTTATCCCAGAGAATGCTTTTTACCTTTCCCCTACCCCAGTCGCGCCCGTACAGCGGGATACCGATCTCCACCCTGTCTGCGGCCTGAACGTTACGGCGGGTCCAGTCGCAGATGTTTTTCACCCACTGAAAGCCGGCGATCGGTCCGGGCGGCGTATTGGATGCATGCTGGTCGTAGGCCATCACCCGTAATACCGATGCAATCGCCGACAGGGCTTTATAGTCGTAGACAGCAGGGTTCAGCTTGCCCCGCCAGACGTCATAATCATCTGACCAGCGCGCCATAACCGTAATGGCCAGCGTCCTGTTGACGGACGACAGCGCCGTTGAAATACAGCGGCACAGGTCGGTATAAATGGCGCGCACTTGTTTGGCCGTAGCGATATCGGTGGTCACGCAATATATTCCAGATCCAGACCCACGCCGTCATAGCCATTCGCCAGGACCTCCTGCCTGATGGCCTCCGCCAGACTTTGCTGCACTGCCTGGGCTGAAAACAGGCGGATAAAATCGTCCGGCTTTAGCGTGGTGGTAATGGTGGGTGTGATAGCCGCGCCCTGTGTTTTCAACCTCTCAATCGTCGCGCGATCGGGGATACGCAGACCATCAGAGCCGGGATTTGCCGTCAGAACGCCGTCGTCATTCACTTCATACCAGAAGGGAGATACGGTGTTAACGCAGCCTTGCTGCAGGGCTTTTAGCGACGAATCCAGCGACTTCTGCATTCGCCAGTTGGGGAGCCAGATGCTATTCGCTAGCGCAGAACTAACCTGCTTATCCTGCACTGCGTTTTTTTGCCGTGAGCGGCAGGCGCTGGTCAGATCCACGCCCAGCAGCATCAGGGCAGTTTTTATCAGGACGTTCCGTCGGGTATGCATTATGTCCATATTCATACTCCTGTGCTAAAAGCCGTTGGAAGGAAACAGGGCATCGTTAAGAACCACGTAATATCATCTGTGCCTGTGTTTATCCTGCAATTAAGAGAACAATTATTATTCGCAAATTAATTAAACAATCAATAAACATCAAAGAAAAAAGCAAAATTGAAAATTAAAATATATGAATAAAATAAGAACCATTCCTCCTATTTATAAGACCATGGTGGACTGACCTGGAAATTATACAGACAGCACGAAATTATACTGCCGTTTATTTTATGACACCAAAAAAACATCTTACTTTCCAGAAACATAAATGCTATAAGGCAGGATGAATACAAAAACAGCGTCAATAGCGTAACAACAACAGATTCTATTTTGTAAAAAACACATCGCCATAGTGCTAAAAGCATTTCAGGGAGACGATGTCGTAATACGTTATCCCGGGATTACTAAACGCCGTTAATTATGGAGGTAAGATATGTATTACGTGCTTAAATCACGTCGTGCATTATATATGGCAACGATTCTGCTGTTGTCCTCTGCCGCCCAGCCGGCCTTCGCCTCGATTTGCCTGGCCAGACCCGGTAGCACGTCGAAGGAGTGCGCCAAAACGTGTGCCTGGGCAGCCGTCTCCGGCCCCCTGGGTTTTGCTCTGTGCTTGTGATGCCTGATTAAGGTGATGATCCTGAGCCTTCCCACCCTGTGTGGCGAAGGCTCATTTTATTGTTGGGCAAACAGGCGGGTCTTTAACGATCCAGGCGATTCTCCTCGTGGATGTCTCCCGTCACCTCTTCAGATGCTCTACACTTCCCCCATCACCATAACATCAAAGGAAACCGTGATGAGCATCATTAAAAGTTACGCCGCGCTGCAGGCCGGTGCCGCGCTGGAGCTGCAGGAATTCGACGCGGGCCCGCTGGCGGCGGAAGATGTGGAAGTGCAGGTAGATTACTGCGGGGTTTGCCATTCGGATCTGTCGATGATCGATAACGAGTGGGGCTTCTCTCAGTATCCGCTGGTTGCCGGGCATGAGGTGGTGGGCCGGGTGGCGGCGCTGGGCAGTTCGGCGCAGAACAAGGGGCTGAAGATTGGTCAGCGCGTCGGTATTGGCTGGACAGCGCGCAGCTGCGGCCACTGCGATGCCTGTATCGACGGTAACCAGGTGAACTGCCAGGAAGGGTCGGTGCCGACCATTCTGAACCGCGGCGGCTTTGCCGAGAAGATCCGCGCCGACTGGCAGTGGGTGATCCCGCTTCCGGACAGCATCGATATTGAAACCGCCGGTCCGCTACTGTGCGGCGGTATTACCGTCTTTAAACCACTGCTGATGCACGGCGTGACCGCCACCAGCCGCGTGGGTGTGATCGGTATCGGCGGCCTGGGCCATATCGCCATTAAGCTGCTCCACGCGATGGGCTGCGAAGTCACCGCCTTCAGTTCTAACCTGTCGAAAGAGCAGGAAGTGCTGGCGATGGGCGCGGACAAAGTGGTCAACAACCGCGATCCGCAGGCGCTGACCGCCCTGGCAGGCCAGTTCGATTTGATTATCAACACCGTGAACGTCGATCTTGACTGGCAGCCCTACTTCCAGGCCCTGGCCCACGGCGGCAACTTCCATACCGTGGGCGCGGTGCTGAAGCCGCTGCCGGTCCCGGCCTTTACGCTGATCGCGGGCGACCGCAGTATCTCCGGCTCCTCAACGGGCAACCCGTACGAACTGCGTAAGCTGATGAAGTTTGCCGGGCGCACCAAAGTAGCCCCGACCACCGAGCTGTTCCCGATGTCCAGAATTAACGACGCGCTGCAGCATGTGCGCGACGGCAAGCCCCGCTACCGCGTGGTGCTGAAAGCCGATTTTTGATGTCACAAAGGCTCCTTACGGAGCCTTTCTTTTTAGCCTTTCGCCAGCGCCGCAAACACCTCGGCCACCGCCACCGCACCGGGGTCGGTGACCCCTTCCAGATTCTCACGATTGACGTAAGACGAGCGTCCCGCACCGGCGGTCTGCATCCGGGCCGTCTCCTCTGCGCCCTTTTTCGCCGCCTCGCGGGCGGCATGGAGGTCGCCGTCGCGCAGGGCTTCCAGCGCGGGCTGGAGCGCGTCAATCAGGGTTCTGTCGCCGGGAGCTGCCCCACCGTACTGTTTCATCTGGGCCAGGCCTTTCAGCAGCGATTCCGGCAGGGGCTGTCCGTCCTGTACCGCCTGGCCTGCTGCAGTGAAGAAGATCGACATCAGTACGCCGCTGGAGCCGCCCATCACCGTCGCCAGACGGTCGCCAATCTGCTGGAGCAGCATCCCCGCGTCGTTCAGCGCCAGCCGTTTCTCTTTCAGCAGGTTGCCGATATCCCGTGCGCCTGCGGCAAAGGTGGACCCGGTATCGCCGTCGCCGACTTTAGCGTCCAGCGCATTAAGTTGGCTCTCCTGGGCGATCAGGGCCTGCACGGCGGCGACGACCAGCTCGCCGACCTGCGGGTTATCCGAGGCCGTGGCGTCAACGCTGTGCTGGATTTTGCCGTGCTTAACGGTTTTCAGCGGCTCCAGCGCCACCGGCTTGTGCCAGCCGACCGTTTCGACCTCGTCGTTGAGGGCCGCCTCAAAGGTGTCGTTCAGTCGCAGCAGGGAGAGGGAGAAGCCTTTCATATCCAGGGCGCTGACCAGCGGTGCCGGGCCAATCAGATAGCGGATCTGCGACGCCAGCGCCGAGTGGGCCAGCTCTTTGGTCAGCAGGGCCATCTCCAGGGCCGACACGCCGCCGAGGTTGTTGATCAGCACCGCATACTCGCCCTCTCCGGCCTGCTCGCGCAGAGGTTTAATCAGGGTGTCGATAATCTGTTTACTGTTCTGGGTTTCGATCAGGGACGCCCCCGGCTCGCCGTGAATACCCAGCCCCAGTTCGACATGCCCGGGTTTAATGCGTGTGGCTTCGTCATCGCTGCCCGGCAGGTTGCAGGTCTGCATCGCCAGGCCCAGGCTGTAAAGATTATCGCTGGCCTGTTGGGCGATATCGCGCACTTCGCTCAGGCTCCAGCCGTGCTCGGCGGCATAGCCCGCCACTTTGTGCACCAGCGCGGTCCCGGCGATACCCCGGGGCTGTTTATTGTCCGGCAGGGCTATATCGTCAGCAACAATGACCATCTCGACCTTCAGGCCGAAGGCGCGGACCCGCTCGGCCGCGAGGCCGAAGTTCAGCCGGTCCCCGGTGTAGTTCTTGACCACCAGCAGGCAGCCGCGATCGCCGGTCACGGCGACAATGGCGTTGAGCACCGCATCGACGCTTGGGGAGGCAAAGAGATCCCCGCAGACGGCGGCAGTGAGCATCCCTTTGCCGACAAAACCCGCGTGGGCCGGTTCATGGCCGGAGCCGCCGCCGGAAATGACCGCCACCCGGCTTTTATCCCAGTCGGCACGGGCCACCACGCGAATGGCCGGATCGATATCCAGCCGGACCAGGTTGCCGTGCGGCGCGGACAGGACCATCCCTTCGATGGCGTCGTTGACCAGCTGCTGCCGATCGTTAAAGAAGAATCTGGACATACTCCCCCGCTGTTCAATAAAACCTTCAGGCAAGCATAGTCCGCCTGTCGGCCCGTGGTGTAAAGAACGGATTATACTGAGTCAGAGCAATCCGTGGCCGCGCTGAGGACAGGAAAAAAACGCTATCATCTGGCAGCAGAAGTTGCATAAATGTGCGGAATAAACATATTTACGTATTAACCCGCCACTTTTATTTTCAAACAGTTATGCCGCAATAATATTATCCATCGGCAGCTGACGGAAACATCACACTCTTGATCCCTTCGTTCCCCCCTGAAGATAATTTACAACCGTGCTAAAAAAACACTAATTGACGGCTAACTTATTAAAACTGCATATAAATTTAAGCAGTACGTTGTGGACACTTATTATATAAGGATATTTGAGTGAAAAGATATTATACGCTTTGTTACTGCTCCTTTTTTATCTGTATAACTTCATATGCTGGAATTATGCGCCATGATATCGAGGTGCAGGATTATCGTGATTTCGCGGAAAACCTCGGAAAATACAGCATCAACGCGACGAATATTCCGGTTTATAAGAAAGACGGTACATTGTCCGGGTATCTTCAATTCTCAATGCCCGATTTCGCAATGGTTGTCAGCGGCGGATATGCTTCGCTGGTGTCCGTCATAACAGAGGCTATACCAGCGTTAACTTCGGCCATGGTGCACAGTATGCCGCTACCTATAAGCTGATTAACCGTAATAACGGTCAAATTTCAGATATTGACTTCCATTTACCGCGCCTGAATAAAGTGGTCACGGACGCCATTCCCGCCCGGACAGTAGATAAAACAGAGATCCGTAAAGGAGATACTGCACGCTACTCATGGTACACCCGCGTCGGCGGCGGTACGCAGAGCCAGGTTAACGACGAACAAACGGAGCGCACAACGCTTACCGGCGCTTACAACTGGGTCAGCGGCGGCATGATCAATACCAACGGCGTAGTTTTTGCACCCGGCACGCTGCACGCACAAAACTATGGCCCCGATAGTCCTCTGACATCACCTCTTACGCCTGGCACTATGGGCGGCGATAGCGGCAGCCCGATATTTGTTTACGATGAAGTCGATAAGGTCTGGAAGATAGCTGGTGTACTGCACGCGTCGATATCTGATAGCGGTGTATACGGTAAGGTCAGCGGCTGGGAATATATTCCGGATAACTACATTGCTAACCTCATGGCCACCAATACCGCCCCCGACGTCACCGACGCCGCCGCAGAGAGAACCATTTCCTGGGATGCCGACGCCATAACTCAGGCCAGCGACAGCTGGTCCTGGCAGGGACTGGCCGCGGACTATAAAAGCACCGCGCCGTCCGCCGCCAGCAACGAGGAGCTGGATGCCACCAAAGACCTGCGCTTTAACGGCGCCGGTGGCCTGATCGTACTTCAGGATGCTGTCAATATGGGGGCCGGTAAACTGCAGTTTTCCCGCGACTACACCCTCACCTCCGCCGACGGCGTTAACGCCACCTGGGCGGGCGGCGGCGTTGAGGTCGACGCGGGTAAAACCGTGCTCTGGCAGGTCAATGGCCTGGTCGATGACGCCCTGCATAAAATTGGCGACGGTACTCTGCATATCAATGCCACCGGCGTGAATGCAGGCAGCCTGAACACCGGGGCCGGTACGGTGATCCTCGACCAGCAAGCGGATGCCGACGGCAATAAGCAGGCCTTCTCGTCAGTGACCCTGGGCAGCGGTCGCCCGACCGTGGTATTACGCGATGCCGACCAGCTCAGCACCGACAATATTTTCTTTGGTTATCGCGGCGGCACTCTCGATCTGAACGGTAACACCTTAACATTCAAAAATATCCACCACACCGACGGCGGTGCAACCCTGGTTAACCATGATGCAGATGAGGCCGCGACGCTGATGCTGACGGGATATACCTATGATGATGTGATCTTTCATAAGTGGGCATCAACGGGGAGAGGGACAGCAGGAGATATCTATAAATACGATAATCCCTATTCAAAGCAGGCGGAATATTTTCAGCTACTGACCAGTAAATATGGCGGCTATCCCACGAACCAACCAGTAGCGCCGCCTGGGCATATCCGGGGACCGATCCGGACGTTGCGCGTGAGCATTACCTTGCACAGAACAACAAGTTTGTCTTCCGCGGTTTTACTGGTGAAGTCGAAGAGAGCAAAAGCAATGGCGAACTGAACGTGAACTATCAACCGGTTAGCCATTCCGGACTTATGGCGCTTACAGGCGGTATGAATATTAATGGCACCCTCAACGCAGAAAAAGGCACGCTGGCGCCGCGGTGTTTGACGACGACTGGTACACTTCGCTGTTCGTTATGGATAACGTCACGGTCGGCGAAGGCGCCACCCTCCAGATCGGAGAGTACGCCGTGGTAAAAGCCGATCTTGACGCCGGAAAATCTTCCCGTCTGCTGCTGGGCTATAACAGCAGCGCCGAACCAGAAGAGCGGATCTTACGCTGCTACGCCATCATTAACATCGACTCCGCCATCTGCAGTCGGCCGACACGCACGCAAGAAGCGCTGAGTGCCCTACCGGCCAGCGCGCTAACAGACAATATTCGTCTGGCAGACAATGCCAGCCTTTATCTCGGCAAAATCGACTATATCGGTGCCGTCAAAACTTCCGGTAGCGCCAGCATGACGATGGATTCGACTGCATACTGGCAGATGAACGGCAACAGCAATCTCAGCCGACTGAAAGCGCTGAACGGCGCGAAACTGTCGATGGTGCCTGGCGGAAACTGGTCGCCTAAACACCTGCAGATTGATTCGCTGGATGCCACCGGGCTGACCCTCACTCTGGGCGTCAACCCTGCAACGGCACAAAACGATAAGCTGACCATCAAAAATAGCGTATCCGGCAGTAACAATATCCTCGACGTATCCCTGATATTGAAATCATCTCAACCATACCTCTCCGGTGAAAAATTTCGAGCTAGTCGATGCCCCGGGAGACACCGCCGACAACGCCTTCACCCTGGCAAAGGGTTTCAGAGGCTTCAGTATTTATATCCCACACTACCAGGTGACAAACAAAAAAGGTCGGAGGATTTGGATATTGCAGCCTGCAAGGACAGGATGCGCAGGTTTCTCTCCGTTCGGGCACCCCATACTTTGCTACTGTCGGCGTTGAGGTGGCAAAACAGGGTCTCCTGAACAGCCATCCCGATTTGATGCTGACCGGCGGCATTGAATATCAGTATTCGCCAGGGAAAGCGGGGCCAGAAACGATACTCTCCGACCGCGAGGGCGATCGTCAGTATGCGGCGTGGTCAGTTAATCGATGGCGGACACATCCTGGCGTGGAAGGCAGAATAAGCAACAACCTGACGGCCAATGCGAAGGTGAAAAACAGCGCTGGCGGCAAGGTCAAAACCGACTACAGCGGCATGTTTGGCGACAGTTATCGCTTCTAACCTCGATCGGTAAAAACAACAATCCCCGCCGCGGCGGGGATTGTTATGGCCATCACCCGACTAGCTTCGTCGCATCAACAGCCAGAGGCTGATGGCAAAGAATGTCGCGCTGGGCAGAAGCGCGCCCAGCATCGGCGGAATACCGTACACCAGCGTCAGCGGGCCGAAAATCTGATCCAACACGTAGAAGACAAAGCCGAAGCTGATACCGGTGACCACCCGCACGCCCATTGCCACGCTGCGCAGCGGACCAAAGATAAACGACAGGGCCATCAGCATCATGACCGCCACCGACAGAGGCTGGAAAAGTTTGCTCCACATATTCAGCTGGTAGCGTCCCGCATCCTGGCCGCTGGCCTTCAGATAGTTCACGTAGTTAACCAGGCCGCTGATCGACAGAGCATCCGGGTCCAGCGCCACCACGCCGAGCTTATCCGGCGTCAGGTTGGTTTTCCAGGTACCGCTTACCATCTGGGAGCCCGTGATCTGCTTAGGGTCTTTCAGGTCTGACTCGTCAATCTGCGACAGCCGCCAGAGGTTATTCTCAGCGTCAAACTTTGCCGACGCGGCATAGCGTACCGACGCTAAACGACGCTCGCCGTTAAATGCATAAATGCTGACGCCGCTCAGTTCGTTATCGCCGCGCACGCGCTCGATATAAACAAAGTTATTGCCATCTTTTGCCCACAGCCCTTGCTGGGTGGAGAGCAGTGAGCCGCCGAACATCTGCTGGGCGCGATAGTTACGCGCCATCTGCTCGCCCTGCGGTGCCACCCACTCGCCCATTGCCATGGTCAGCAGCACCAGCGGGATAGCCGTTTTCATCACCGCCAGCGCCACCTGCATCCGGGTAAAGCCGGAGGCCTGCATGACCACCAGTTCGCTGCGCTGGGCCAGCATTCCCAGACCCAACAGTGCGCCAAGCAGCGCCGCCATCGGGAAGAAGATTTGCACATCTTTCGGGATGCTCAGCAGGGTATAGAGTCCTGCGCCCAGCGCATCGTAGTCGCCCTGTCCGGCTTTTTTCAGTTGGTCAACGAACTTAATAATCCCCGACAGAGACACCAGCATAAACAGCGTCATCATGATGGTGTTGAATATCGTTTTACCGATATAGCGATCCAGTACGCCAAATACCTGCATTATACCGCTCCTTTACGCGTAAAACGGGCGCGTATCCGGCGCATGGGTACCGTATCCCACAGGTTCAGGGCCACGGCCAGCGCAAGGTACAGCAGGTTAACCGTCCACATCCAGATTGCCGGGTCGATCTTGCCTTTGCCACCGTTGGATTTGATCGAGGTCTGCAGCAGGAAGAAGACCAGATAGAGCAGCATCGCCGGCAGCATCGACAGTACGCGTCCCTGACGCGGGTTAACGACGCTCAGCGGCACCACCATCAGGGCCATAATAAAGACCGTCAGCACCAGGGTGAAACGCCAGTGCAGCTCGGCGCTGGCGCGCGGGCCGTCGGTGTTCCACAGGGTGCGCATATCCATCTGCTCCGTATCACTCGGATCGAGGGATACCGCCTGATGGCCCACAACGGCCTTGTAGTTTTCGAAATCGGTAATGCGGAAGTCGCGCAGCATCGCCGTGCCTTCAAAGCGGGTGCCCTTGTTGAAGATCACCACCTGAGAGCCATCCGGCGCCAGAGAAAGATGGCCGGAATCCGCCACCACCACCGACGGCCGCGCGTTGTTGCGGGTGCGCAGCTGGGCCAGGAAGACATCGTTAAAGTTGCTGCCCTGCACGTTTTCAATAAACAGCACCGCATTGCCGTCCGTCGTCGGCTGGAACTGGCCCTGCGCCAGGGCCGCGAGACCCGGGTTAGCTTTGGCTTCGGCGAGGACTTCATCCTGATGGAGTGAAGACCAGGGGCCTGCCCACATAACGTTGGCCGCCGCCAGCGCGCCGGTAAACAGCGCCAGCAGCATCGCCGCCTTGACCAGCACCGCTTTGCTCAGGCCGCAGGCGTGCATCACCGTAATTTCACTTTCGGTGTAGAGCTTGCCGAGCGTCATCAGCAGGCCAAGGAAAAGACTCAGCGGCAGGATCAGCTGTGCCATCTCAGGCACGCCAAGACCCAGCAGCGAAAGCACCAGATTGGTCGGAATTTCGCCATCTACCGCGGCGCCAAGGATCCTTACCAGTTTCTGGCAGAAGAAGATCAGCAGCAGGATAAAAAGAATGGCAAACTGGCTTTTAAGCGTCTCCCGCACCAGATATCGTATGATTATCACTTTAAATACGCCCGTAAAAACCCGTCTTTTTGCAGGAAAATCGCTTGTTTCATGGCTTAAACGTCATTTATTCTCTTGAGTCGTCGAAATCATCGCTAAGATTAAAACACACAGCGGATTGACGTTTCAGGTACTGTTCTGACGTGTCAGACACGATCGTCGTCACGTTAAGATTAACACGAAGTCACCACAACAGCGGCATGAGTTACGAAAGCTTGCAATTCTATCCGTAGCCGTCGCTGTTGTCTTTAAGATTCAGGAGCGTAGTGCATGGAGTTCAGTGTAAAAAGCGGTAGCCCGGAGAAACAGCGCAGTGCCTGCATCGTTGTGGGCGTCTTTGAACCCCGTCGACTCTCTCCGATCGCCGAGCAACTCGATAAAATCAGTGACGGCTACATCAGCGCCCTGCTGCGCCGTGGTGAACTGGAAGGCAAGCCGGGCCAGACCTTGCTGCTGCATCACGTACCGAATGTCCTGTCAGAGCGTATTTTACTGATCGGTTGCGGCAAAGAGCGTGAGCTGGACGAACGCCAGTACAAGCAGGTGATCCAGAAAACCATTAACACGCTGAACGATACCGGTTCAATGGAAGCCGTCTGCTTCCTGACCGAGCTGCACGTGAAAGGCCGCAACACCTACTGGAAAGTGCGCCAGGCCGTTGAGACGGCGAAAGAGTCTCTGTACAGCTTCGATCAGCTGAAAACCAACAAAAGCGAGCCGCGTCGCCCGCTACGTAAAATGGTCTTTAACGTGCCGACCCGTCGCGAGCTGACCAGCGGCGAACGCGCTATCCAGCACGGTCTGGCGATTGCCGCTGGGATCAAGGCCGCGAAAGACCTCGGTAATATGCCGCCGAACATCTGTAACGCCGCCTATCTGGCGTCCCAGGCGCGCCAGCTGGCCGACACCTGGAGCAAAAACGTGGTCACCCGCGTGATTGGCGAACAGCAGATGAAAGAGCTGGGGATGCACTCCTACCTCGCCGTCGGCAACGGTTCCCAGAACGAATCCCTGATGTCGGTTATCGAGTACAAAGGTAACCCGGCTGAAGACGCCCGCCCTATTGTGCTGGTCGGCAAAGGCCTGACCTTCGATTCCGGCGGTATCTCCATCAAGCCGGCCGAAGGCATGGACGAGATGAAGTACGATATGTGCGGCGCCGCTGCGGTTTACGGCGTGATGCGCATGGTGGCCGAACTGCAGCTGCCGCTGAATATCATCGGCGTGCTGGCGGGCTGTGAGAACATGCCTGGCGGCCGTGCCTGTCGTCCGGGCGATGTCCTGACTACCATGTCAGGCCAGACCGTCGAAGTACTGAATACCGACGCCGAAGGCCGTCTGGTGCTGTGCGACGTGCTGACCTACGTGGAACGTTTCGATCCGGAAACGGTAATCGATGTTGCAACCCTGACCGGTGCCTGCGTGATTGCGCTGGGTCATCACATCACCGGCCTGCTCTCCAACCATAACCCGCTGGCGCACGAACTGATCGGCGCGTCCGAACAGGCTGGCGACCGCGCATGGCGTCTGCCGCTGGGCGAAGAGTATCAGGAGCAGTTGGAGTCGAACTTCGCGGATATGGCCAATATCGGCGGTCGTCCTGGCGGTGCCATTACCGCAGGCTGCTTCCTGGCGCGCTTTACCCGCAAGTACAACTGGGCGCACCTGGATATCGCCGGTACCGCCTGGCGTTCCGGTAAAGCCAAAGGTGCGACCGGTCGTCCGGTCGCGCTGCTGTCGCAGTTCCTGCTTAACCGTGCCGGGTTCACTGGCGAAGAGTAAGAAACGCAAGGCCGGGCAACCCCGGCCTGTCGTTTAAATTGACCACAAGAAGCCCCATATTATGAAGAATGCAACGTTCTATCTTCTGGACAACGATGCCACCGCCGATGGCCTGAGCGCCGTCGAACAGCTGGTGTGTGAACTTGCCGCAGAACGTTGGCGCGCGGGCAAACGCATTCTGATTGCCTGCGAAGATGAGCGGCAGGCGATCCGGCTGGATGAAGCCCTGTGGGAGCGACCGGCAGAAAGCTTTGTTCCGCACAATCTGGCGGGCGAAGGGCCGCGCGGCGGTGCGCCGGTGGAGCTGGCCTGGCCTGAAAAGCGCAGCAGCAATCCTCGCGACCTGTTAATTTCACTTAGGGTCAGCCTTGCAGATTTTGCCACCGCTTTCACAGAAGTGATAGACTTCGTCCCTCATGAAGATTCTCTGAAACAACTGGCGCGCGAACGCTACAAAGCCTATCGCATGGCTGGTTTTAACCTGAATACGGCAACCTGGAAATAATGGAAAAGACATACAACCCACAAGATATCGAACAGCCGCTTTACGAGCACTGGGAGCAGCAGGGCTATTTCAAACCGAATGGCGATGAAAGCCAGGAAAGCTTCTGCATCATGATCCCACCGCCGAACGTCACCGGCAGTTTGCATATGGGCCACGCCTTCCAGCAGACCATCATGGACACCATGATTCGCTACCACCGTATGCAGGGTAAAAACACCCTGTGGCAGGCCGGTACCGACCATGCGGGTATCGCCACCCAGATGGTTGTTGAGCGTAAGATTGCCGCCGAAGAAGGTAAAACCCGCCACGACTATGGCCGCGACGCCTTTATCGACAAAATCTGGCAGTGGAAAGCCGAATCCGGCGGCACCATTACCCGTCAGATGCGCCGCCTCGGCAACTCCGTGGACTGGGAGCGCGAGCGCTTCACCATGGATGAAGGCCTGTCCAACGCCGTGAAAGAAGTGTTTGTCCGCCTGTACAAAGAAGATCTGATTTACCGTGGCAAGCGCCTGGTCAACTGGGATCCAAAACTGCGCACCGCGATCTCCGATCTGGAAGTAGAAAACCGCGAGTCAAAAGGTTCCATGTGGCATATCCGCTACCCGCTGGCCGACGGCGCAAAAACGGCCGACGGTAAAGATTACCTGGTGGTGGCCACTACCCGTCCGGAAACCCTGCTGGGCGATACCGGCGTGGCGGTTAACCCGGAGGATCCACGCTACAAAGATCTGATCGGTAAATGTGTGGTTCTGCCGCTGGTCGATCGCCGTATTCCGATCGTCGGCGACGAACACGCCGATATGGAAAAAGGCACCGGCTGCGTGAAAATCACCCCGGCGCACGACTTTAACGACTACGAAGTCGGTAAACGCCACGCCCTGCCGATGATCAATATTCTGACCTTTGATGGCGATATCCGCGACGTGGCGGAAGTGTTCGACACCAAAGGCAACGAGACCGACGTCTGTTCCGGCGCCATCCCGGCTGAGTTCCAGAAGCTGGAACGCTTTGCCGCCCGTAAAGCGGTGGTCGCTGCCGTTGACGCCCTTGGCCTGCTGGAAGAAATCAAACCGCACGACCTGACCGTTCCTTACGGCGATCGTGGCGGCGTGGTGATTGAGCCGATGCTCACCGACCAGTGGTACGTGCGTGCCGACGTGCTGGCGAAGCCGGCCGTGGAAGCGGTTGAGAACGGCGATATCCAGTTTGTACCGAAGCAGTACGAAAACATGTACTTCTCCTGGATGCGCGATATTCAGGACTGGTGTATCTCCCGTCAGCTGTGGTGGGGTCACCGTATCCCGGCATGGTATGACGACCAGGGCAACGTCTACGTTGGTCGCAGCGAAGACGACGTCCGTCAGGAAAATAACCTGAGCGCCGACGTCGCCCTGCGTCAGGACGACGACGTGCTGGATACCTGGTTCTCCTCCGCCCTGTGGACCTTCTCTACCCTCGGCTGGCCGGAAAACACCGACGCCCTGCGTCAGTTCCACCCGACCTCCGTGATGGTCAGCGGCTTCGACATTATCTTCTTCTGGATCGCCCGCATGATCATGATGACCATGCACTTCATCAAAGATGAAGACGGCAAGCCGCAGGTGCCGTTTAAGACCGTCTATATGACCGGTCTGATCCGCGACGACGAAGGCCAGAAGATGTCCAAATCCAAGGGCAACGTTATCGATCCGCTCGATATGGTTGACGGTATTTCCCTGCCTGACCTGCTTGCCAAGCGCACCGGCAATATGATGCAGCCGCAGCTGGCGGAGAAAATCGCTAAGCGCACCGAGAAGCAATTCCCGAACGGTATCGAGCCGCACGGCACCGACGCCCTGCGTTTCACCCTGGCGGCGCTGGCGTCCACCGGCCGCGATATCAACTGGGATATGAAGCGTCTGGAAGGCTACCGCAACTTCTGTAACAAGCTGTGGAACGCCAGCCGCTTTGTGCTGATGAACACCGAAGACCAGGATTGCGGCTTTAACGGCGGCGAACTGACGCTGTCGCTTGCGGATCGCTGGATCCTCGCCGAGTTTAACCAGACGGTAAAAGCGTACCGTGAAGCGCTGGACAGCTACCGCTTCGATATTGCTGCGGGCATCCTGTATGAGTTCACCTGGAACCAGTTCTGCGACTGGTATCTGGAGCTGACCAAGCCGGTGATGAACGGCGGTTCTGACGCCGAACTGCGCGGCACCCGCAATACGCTGGTGACGGTGCTGGAAGGTCTGCTGCGTCTGGCACACCCGATTATTCCGTTTATCACTGAGACCATCTGGCAGCGGGTGAAAGTGCTGAAAGACATCACCGCCGACACCATTATGCTGCAGCCGTTCCCTCAATATGAGGCGTCCCAGGTGGATGAAGTGGCCTTCGCCGATACCGAGTGGCTGAAGCAGGCTATCGCTGCCGTACGTAATATCCGCGCCGAGATGAATATCTCTCCGGGTAAAATGCTACCGCTGCTGCTGCGCGGCTGCAGCGACGATGCCGTGCGTCGCGTTAACGAGAACCGCAGCTTCCTGCAGACGCTGGCGCGGCTGGAGAGCATCACGCTGCTGCCTGCCGATGATAAAGGTCCGGTTTCCGTGACCAAGATTATCGACGGCGCCGAGCTGCTGATCCCGATGGCGGGCCTGGTGGATAAAGACGCCGAGCTGGCGCGTCTGGCCAAAGAAGTGGCGAAGATCGACGTCGAAATTGGCAAAATCGAAGGCAAGCTTGCCAACGAAGGCTTTGTGGCACGCGCGCCGGAAGCGGTTATCGCCAAAGAGCGTAAGCGCCTGGAAGGCTTTGCTCAGGCGAAGAGCAAGCTGATTGAACAGCAGGGCGTTATCGCTGCGCTTTAATTCATCCACAAAGCTGGATATAAAAAAGACTGGGCGTAATTCATCGCCGCCCGGTTTTTATTTGTTAGTCTGTTCAATCGTGTTGCCAGCTCAACATATATTATTTCGATGTTAACCATCCTTACAGCAGGATGTCTGTTTTCGGCAGAATCAACGATATTAATTAATAAAGAATTACCAGAATACGTGTTCTGAATTTACTCAATAAAATGATCCATTACACTGCAAATAACATCGTTAATACTTTCATTCAAGGAGTGAATACATGTATCCCCAAAATGCTCATTACATTTGGATTGGAAATAATCCTTTACCGCAGTACGCGATAAGTAACATAATACTTTTTAAAGCTCAAAATCCTCATTACACCGTCAATCTCTGGACGACCAGCCCACACAAATTAACCAATGCAATTATTAACTCCGGCTACAGTACTCGCTTCGCGCGCTTAATAAACTGCCGGGAATTTCCGGCTATGTCAGGCTATGTAAAATCTGCTATCGATCGCGAGATGTGTGGCAATACCTATTTTAATTACGCTGCGGCATCTGATATTTTACGCTTGGTCATTTTACAACAGTATGGTGGTATTTATATGGATGTGGATGTCATGGTGTCAGGCCCGCTGGGACCTATCCAGCCAAAAATGACAAGCTTTACAGGACCGTCTGATATATTGATACATCGGCAAGATATGAATAAAAAATACAGGACATCAAATGCCGTAATTGTCAGTCAACCACATACTAACACTCTGAAAAAAATGATCAATTACGCAATCTTTCCCTATACAAAAAATAGCATCTACAACATGGGCATGAGCCACAACGTCGGTAACGATTGGTTAAGTAAGGCATTGCGGGAAAAGGAATTAGAGAATATGCCATTATGGGAAATTATGTGGATAGGTAAGCGAGCAATTCCGCATCTACGGCATAAAATAACGATGTATCTTACCGGACCGGGATTAATGGATTCATACCTTCAGGCCAGCAGCATAAATCACCGTTTCATGGCGACAAAAATACTCGATCAGCCCTCCCGTTTTGGGCAGCGAGAAACCGGCCCGCTCGGAAGATGGTCCTGGGGGATGAACGATGAAGGCCGTTGGGTCAATCCAGGCAGAAAAATGAACAATACCCTTTAACCCGGGCTTGTTTCTGCCAATCAGTATAACGACATCCCTTAAATGGCCTTATTGTAATTAGCTATTATTTAAGTCTCAAGAAACCGAACGCAAAAATAATAGCGACCAAATTTACTGGGATTGCTATCCAGGTCATAAAGTGGTAATAAGCGGGGTTACGTTTTTTGCAATTCTGGCAGAGTGCCCTATGAACGTTGCCGCCGCGACGGAACTGAAAATGCGCCCGATCGCCCCCGAGGATAATGCCGCTATCGCCCGCGTGATCCGCCAGGTGTCCGCCGAATGCGGCCTGACCGCCGACAAAGGCTATACCGTTGCCGATCCTAATCTCGATATGCTGTACCAGCTTTACAGCCAGCCGGGCCACGCCTACTGGGTGGTGGAGCTTAACGGTCAGATCGTGGGCGGCGGCGGCATCGCGCCGCTCGCCTGTAGCGAACCGGATATCTGTGAGCTACAAAAAATGTACTTTCTGTCACAGGCGCGCGGCCAGGGACTGGCGAAAAAGCTGGCGCTGAAGGCGCTGGACCATGCCCGCGAGCAGGGCTTTGCCCGCTGCTATCTGGAAACCACCGTGTTTCTCCGCCAGGCCGTGGCGCTGTATGAACATCTGGGCTTTGACTATATTGACGGGCCGCTGGGCTGTACCGGGCACATCGACTGCGAAGTGCGGATGTTAAAACAGCTCTGATGCGTCCTGAACCGGCACGCTGCTGTGAAAATGAAATTCGGCGTCCGGCGCTAAAATCAACCCCGCCTCCACCTCGCCAAAATAGCGCACGCGGCCGCTGATATCCGCGTCTGAAACCTGCTGCGCCAGCGCCAGGTAATCCTGATAGTGCCGCGCTTCAGAGCGCAGCAGCGACAGATAGAACGTCCGCAAATCCGCATCCAGATACAGCGCCAGCGCGGCGAAACGTTCGCAGGACCGAGCCTCAATATACGCGCCGCAAATAAGCTTATCGATAAGCGTCAGCGGTTCATGGGTGCGGACATCTTTAAGCATCCCTCTGGCATAGCGGCTGGCGGTGATTTTCACATAGGGAATCGCACGGGTCTGCATGGCTTCGCGAACCTGCCAGAAGTGGTGCAGCTCCTCTTTAATCAGCAGCACCATGCTGTTGACCAACGCCTGTCCCCAGGGATCGTCAGTCACCGGCATTGCACTCTTACTTATCTGGCGGTTTTGCGTCGCAAAGTCGGGCTCCGGGCCGTCACGAAAAGCAAAGGCCTCATAGGGCTGAAGCCAGGCCAGCAGCGCATCGGCTCCCTGTTTATCGGCAACGTATTTACGCACCAGCAGCAGGGCGGTTTGGGCGGCTTTGAGCTCGCACACCAGATGGTCGGTCAACAGCAGAGGTAAATTCGCCGGGTCGCGGGCCTTGTCGAGCCAGGCCTGCGGGGTGGCGCAGTGGAGGAAGTTAAGTACCGGGGAGAGGAGCTGCGGGTAGTCCATGGATCATCCTTGCTGCGGCAGCGGAATCGCTGCCGCATCGGTTACTTAGTGACGAATGCCGTCATCGTCTTCGTCGACATAATCTTCGTCGTCGTCACCGTCTTCGCCATTAGGATCTTTGTAGTAGGTCCCCCAGCCATCGTACTCTACGTCGAACTTCTCGGCGAGGTTCATCAGCTGTTCAACCTGGGCGTCGATCAGCTCCGCCTTCAGGGCGCTTTCGCTGAGGATATCGCAGCAAATGACCGTTTCCCCCTCCTCCACTTCCAGCTCTTCCGGCTCGGTGACTTCATAACCCAGTTTGAAGGCTTCTACCGCCAGTTTTTCCAGCGTGTCGAAGTCGTCAGCGGAAAAGTGGTGCTCAATAGTGTACAGCGCGTCGGGATCGCTGCCGTCTTCCAGTAATTCTTCAATAATCAGACGCGTCTCTTCGCGCTGCTCGTCCAGATGTTCCTGGTTTGCCATGGCCTGTTCCTCTCATGTTCGACGAATACACTTATTGTCACACACCGTCGTGATTGCCTCCACCTTTCAGGAAAAGAATTGTTAAACGGGTTGCAATTGCATATTAATACATATAAATTGAATTTTAATTCAATAAGTGGTCTTTGCCATGTGAGGAAAAAATGTCCGGGTTCTACCAGAAACACTTTCTCAAACTGCTTGATTTTACACCTGCTGAAATCACCAGCCTGCTGCAACTCTCAACCCGCCTGAAAGCGGACAAAAAACAGGGCACCGAAGTCCCGCATCTGACCGGCAAAAATATCGCGCTCATCTTCGAAAAAGACTCGACCCGTACCCGATGCTCTTTCGAAGTTGCCGCATTCGATCAGGGCGCTCGCGTCACTTACCTCGGCCCGAGCGGCAGCCAGATTGGCCATAAAGAGTCCATTAAAGACACCGCCCGCGTACTGGGCCGTCTCTATGACGGCATTCAGTATCGTGGCTACGGCCAGCAAATTGTCGAAACCCTGGCGGCTTACGCCGGCGTACCGGTGTGGAACGGGCTGACCGATGAGTTCCACCCGACCCAGCTGCTGGCCGATTTGCTGACCATGCAGGAACATCTGCCGGGCAAAGCCTTTAACGACATAACCCTGGTCTACGCCGGTGACGCCCGCAACAATATGGGCAACTCAATGCTTGAAGCCGCCGCGCTGACCGGCCTGGATCTGCGTCTGGTGGCACCGAAAGCCTGCTGGCCAGACGACAGTCTGGTGAGCGAATGCAAAGCGCTGGCGCAGAAAAACGGCGGCGACATTCGGCTTACGGAAGATATCGCCACGGGGGTAAAAGGCGCAGACTTTATCTATACCGACGTCTGGCTGTCGATGGGTGAAGCGAAAGAGAAATGGGCCGAGCGGATCGCCCTGCTGCGTCCTTATCAGGTTAACAGCGAGATGCTGGCGCTGACCGGCAACCCGCAGGTTAAATTCCTCCACTGTCTGCCGGCATTCCATGACGATAAAACCACCCTCGGCAAACAGATGGCCGAAGCGTTCGATCTCCACGGCGGGATGGAAGTGACGGATGAGGTGTTTGAGTCAGCGGCAAGCGTGGTGTTCGATCAGGCCGAGAACCGGATGCATACCATCAAAGCGGTGATGGTGGCGACGCTCAGTCAGTAGCCGCAATGATGCCCTCTCTGTGGAGAGGGCATCAGCATCACTTTACGCAACCAGCAGCTTCACCACCGCCTTACGCACCTGCGCAGGCGTACCTACCGCGCACAGCGGTTTATGCACTTCGCCCGGCCAGAAGACCACAAAATCGCCCTCGCTCAGCACGACGGTTTTCTCCTGCTCGCCTTCCGGCAGGAAAGCGATATCTTTATCCGCCAGCCAGTCGGTATCCGGCGTCCCTGCGGGCAGAGTGCTGAAGGTCATCCCCTCCTGGCCTTTCAGGACGATCTGAATATCCAGGTAGCGTGCGTGGTACTCAGCGCGACGCTCGGCAAAAGGCTGGGTCATATCTTCAGATAGCAGATAAAACAGACGGCTGCCGTCGATATCGTGCTTGCCCGTTGCGGTGGCGTCGGTGACGTTTGCTTTAACATGTTCAATAGCCTGACGCAGTTCGGCCGGAAGCCAGGACTGCAGATTGTGAATGTTGCCAGTGATCATCGGGAACCCCTTAATTAAAACAATGTTTCATTTTTTCTCTTATACGAAAAAACCGGCTGCCATACCACTACTTTTTACCCAGCTTTTGCGATAGCGCATATTTATCGCAGGGCTGTTAACAGCCTGTAAATTCGCTTTGCATAGCGATAAATAATCACTTTTATTCAATAAAAATGCAGATCTCATCGTTTACATGGCATAAAACATGCGTCAGGGGGCTTGATCCGGCGACGGGCCTGAGTATAATCGCCGACAATTTGCCGGGAGGAAGCATGATCCAGTGTGTACGACATCGCGTCTTACCGCGTCTGCAAGCAGACGCAGGCCTGCCGTTTTCCTTCCGTTGCCAACTTTATTCATGAAGCCCCTTATTAAAGGGGCTTTTTTTTTTGCCAGGCGCAGGAGAAAAACATGGCTAATCCGCTGTATCAAAAACACATCATTTCAATCAATGACCTCAGTCGTGAAGAGCTTGAGCTGGTGCTGGCAACCGCGGCGAAGCTAAAGGCCAACCCGCAGCCGGAGCTGCTGAAGCATAAAGTGATTGCCAGCTGCTTCTTCGAGGCCTCAACCCGTACCCGTCTGTCGTTTGAGACCTCGATTCATCGCCTGGGTGCAAGCGTGGTCGGTTTTTCCGACAGCAGCAACACCTCGCTGGGTAAGAAAGGCGAAACCCTGGCCGACACCATCTCCGTTATCAGCACCTATGTGGACGCCATTGTGATGCGCCATCCGCAGGAAGGGGCCGCGCGTCTGGCAACGGAGTTTTCCGGCGGCGTACCGGTACTGAACGCCGGGGACGGCGCTAACCAGCACCCGACGCAGACTCTGCTGGATCTCTTTACCATCCAGGAAACGCAGCAGCGGCTGGAGAATATCAATATCGCCATGGTCGGCGACCTGAAGTATGGCCGCACCGTTCACTCGCTGGCCCAGGCGCTGGCCAAGTTTAACGGCAACCGCTTCTACTTTATCGCCCCGGCAGCGCTGGCGATGCCGCAGTACATTCTCGATATGCTCGACGAGAAAGGCATTACCTGGAGCCAGCACGCCAGCATCGAAGAGGTGGTGGAAGAGGTGGATATTCTTTATATGACTCGCGTGCAGAAAGAGCGTCTCGACCCGTCCGAGTACGCCAACGTCAAGGCACAGTTTGTGCTGCGGGCCGCAGACCTGCAGGGCGCACGTAGCAATATGAAAGTGCTGCACCCGCTGCCGCGCATCGATGAGATCGCAACGGACGTGGATAAAACGCCGCATGCCTGGTACTTCCAGCAGGCCGGTAACGGCATCTTCGCCCGCCAGGCACTGCTGGCGCTGGTTCTGAATCGTGATTTAGCTTAAGTAAGGGGAAAGCAGATGACACATGATAATAAACTGCAGGTTGAAGCCATTAAACGCGGCACGGTAATCGACCATATCCCGGCTCAGGTCGGCTTTCGGCTTTTGACGCTGTTTAAGCTGACGGAAACTGATCAGCGCATCACCATTGGCCTGAACCTGCCTTCCGGCGAAATGGGCCGTAAAGACCTGATTAAAATTGAAAATACCTTCCTGACCGAAGAGCAGGTTAACCAGCTTGCGCTGTATGCATCTGAGGCGACGGTCAACCGCATCGACGACTATGAAGTGGTGGGTAAATCGCGCCCAAGCCTGCCGACGCGTATTGATGCGGTGCTGACCTGCCCGAACAGCAACTGTATTAGCCACGCCGAGCCGGTAGTCTCCAGCTTTAGCGTCAAAAAACGCCCGGGCGATATCGCGCTCAAGTGCAAATACTGTGAAAAAGAGTTTTCTCACCGCGTGGTGCTGGCAAACTGATTAGCCTGGTGGTATTTACCGTCCGGCTACTTATAATGGCCGGGACTACCTTACTCACATTCAGGAGAGAATATGTCCAGAACCCTCGCGACGGAAAATGCGCCGGCAGCAATCGGCCCCTATGTTCAGGGCGTTGACCTTGGCAGCATGATCATCACTTCCGGTCAGATCCCGGTAAACCCGAAAGACGGCAGCGTCCCGGAAGACGTAGCGGCTCAGGCGCGCCAGTCTCTGGAAAACGTCAAAGCGATCGTTGAAGCTGCGGGCCTAAAAGTGGGCGATATTGTCAAAACAACCGTGTTTGTGAAGGAACTGAACGACTTCGCGACCGTGAATGCCGCCTACGAAGCCTTCTTTAACGAGCACCAGGCGACCTTCCCGGCCCGCTCCTGTGTTGAAGTGGCCCGTCTGCCGAAAGACGTGAAAATCGAAATCGAAGCGATCGCGGTTCGCCGCTAGGTAATAAGCACCGCACGCCGATTGCGTCGGTGCTTCTTTCCACAGACCAACAGCTTTTTCCCCTTTACCGGGGGAAAGTTCCGCCGATACTCCACACCTCAGATCCAAAGTCAGGCGCTTCGCCGCGCAGCACGCGGTTTCGCTCTTCCTTTGTCGGCTTATGCGCCCAGATTTGTCCGGGGCGGCTGGGGCGGCTGACTTCACAGCTCAGTCCTTTACAAACCTGAATCCTGTCGGACGAACCGTCTCTGTCCATTGCCGTTGGCGCGCCAGAACAGGCGGAAAGTAAAACACAAACGCTGACGCTTAATAGCGATTTTATCTTCATAATAATCATTCCCTTATTTTCATACGTGATCCCTGAATGCGTTGCGTTATTTGGCCCCGTACAACGCGCCAAATAACGCAAGGCATTGAGTTTACAAGCGGGGAAGAAGAGCGCCAGACATCAGGAGCTATGCAGTTCACAATCCGGAGAAAATCAGAAAGGGTCCACCCCGCAGCAGCGTCTGCGAGGTGGTTCACGCTTACTGCCAGCCCCAGCGGCGGCAGTACCAGTTTTTGACCAGTTGCGTCAGCGTCATATAACCCAACAGGATCGCCACCAGCCACGGGAAGTAGCTCAGCGGCAGCGCCTGCAGCTGCAGGTAACCGGCAAGCGATGAGAACGGCAGCGCAATACCGGCGGCCATCACCAGCAGGGTCATCACAATCAGCGGCCAGGCAGCACGGCTTTGCAGGAACGGTACCCGACGGGTACGGATCATATGCACAATCAGCGTCTGGGACAGCAGCCCCACCACAAACCAGCCGGACTGGAACAGCGTCTGCGCTTCCGGCACGTTGGCCCGGAACACCCACCACATCACGCAGAAGGTAATAATGTCAAAGATCGAGCTGATCGGGCCAAAGAAGATCATAAAGCGCCCGAGATCTTTCGGGTTCCAGCGTTGCGGCTGTTTGATCTGATCCTCATCAACATTATCAAACGGGATCGCCACCTGGGACACATCGTACAGCAGGTTCTGAATTAACAGATGCAGCGGCAGCATCGGCAGGAACGGCAGAAAGGCGCTGGCAACCAGCACGCTAAAGACGTTGCCGAAGTTTGAACTGGCGGTCATCTTGATATATTTCAGCATATTGACGAAGGTACGGCGCCCCTCAATTACGCCCTGCTCCAGCACCATCAGACTTTTTTCCAGCAGGATGATATCGGCCGCCTCGCGGGCAATATCCACCGCGCCATCGACAGAAATACCGATATCCGCCGCCCGCAGCGCAGGCGCATCGTTAATGCCGTCGCCGAGGAAGCCGACAACGTGCCCTTCCCGGCGCAGCAGGCTCACTACCCGCTCTTTATGCAGCGGCGTCAGACGGGCAAACAGCGTGGTGTGGCGAGCCAGCTCAGCCAGCTGGTTGTCGTCGAGCGCGTCCAGCTGGTAGCCAATGACCACCTCGCCCGGATCGAGCCCGACTTCCCGACAGACTTTCGCCGCCACCAGCTCGCTGTCGCCGGTGAGGATCTTCACCTGAATTCCGCTTGCTTTCAGCGCCTTCAGCGCCGGGGCAGTGGTCTCCTTCGGCGGATCGAGGAAAGCGATATAGCCTTCGAGGATCAGGTCTGACTCATCCGCCCGCTGGAATTCAGCATGGCTCGATGGCAGATAGCGACTGGCAACCGCCACCACCCGCAATCCCTGACGATTGTAGTTATCGGTGACGCGGGCAATCCGCCCCAGCATCACGTCATCCAGAGGGACAATCTCATCGTGGTAGCGCACCAGAGTACACACATTGAGGATCTCCTGTAGCGCGCCCTTGCAGATCAGCTGGTTGCCGGCCAGATCCGCTTTGCTGACCACCACCGACATCCGACGGCGTTCAAAATCAAAGGGGATCTCATCGATTTTTTGCCACTCGTTAGCCAGCAGACTGGCGTTATCCGCCTCCAGACAGTCCAGCACTGCGGTATCAAGCAGATTTTTCAGCCCGGTCTGGTAGTGGCTGTTCAACCAGGCCAGATGCAGCACAGGCTCTGACGTATTGCCAACGATATCCGTATGCTGCTCCAGCACGATTCTATCCTGCGTCAGGGTGCCGGTTTTATCGGTGCAGAGAATATCCATCGCCCCGAAGTTCTGGATCGCATCCAGATGCTTGACGATCACTTTCTGCTTCGATAGTTTAACTGCCCCACGTGCCAGGGTGGAGCTGGCGATCATCGGCAGCATTTCCGGCGTCAGGCCGACGGCGACGGAGAGCGCAAATAGCGCCGCTTCCCACCAGTCGCCTTTAGTGAAGCCGTTAATCAGTAGCACCAGTGGCGTCATCACCAGCATAAAGCGGATCAGCAGCATACTGACGCGGCCAATCCCTTGCTGGAAAGCGTTTGGCTCGCTCGTCTGTTCGCTGACGCGACCGGCCAGCTGACCAAACCAGCTTCCAGCGCCGGTGGCGACCACGATCGCCTGGGCCGTGCCGCTCACCACGTTGGTGCCCATAAAGCACAGGGTTTCACACTCCAGCGGGTTGCGCGGTGAGACGTCGCGGCAGGCAGCAAACTTCTCGACCGGCAGGGATTCACCGGTAAGCGAGGCCTCGGCAACAAAGAGATCCCGCGCCTGGAAAAGACGCAGATCGGCGGGGATCATATCTCCGGCAGAGAGCTTAACGATATCGCCAGGCACCAGCCGATCGATGGGGATCTCCTGCCAGCCGCTTGCGCCGTGCTCGTTGATGACGCGCAGCACGGTAGCCGTATTGCTGACCATCGCCTTCAGGGCATCCGCCGCGCGGGTAGAACGCGCCTCCTGCACAAAATTGAGCAGCGTGGAGATCGCCACCATCAACCCGATGACGCCCGCAGCGAAGAGATCCTCCGTGGCGTAAGAGACTACGCCCAGCACCGTCAGGAGCAGGTTAAAGGGATTGCAGTAGCAGGTCCAGAGATGCCGCCACCAGGGCGTGGCCTGCTGCCCTGGGATTTGATTGGCGCCGTGCGTTTCACGGGCGCGCACCACTTCGGCGGCATTCAGCCCTTCGGGATGGCTGGAGAACGTCTCCCACAGCTGTTCCTGCGGCATAACCGCAATATCGAGGCTGCGCCGGGCGATAGCGTCATCAACGGGTGCGGCGCTAAGGTGACGATCGTCCGGCAGCGGATCGCGCTGAATCAGACGGCGAGGCAACGGGCGGCCGGGCTGCGTCAGCAGCCGAAGAATTTTTTTGAACATAACAAGTCCCTCGGCGCCCGTTTATCGCGGGCGCAGATGGTTACGCAGGGACACGAGAGCGTCGCTGCCTTACAGGGTCGGTAAGGCAGCCAGAGACACACCTTACCGGTACATTTTCCTCAGATCGGGGAGAGGGGTGGGATCGGGATCCATAAAGCCTCCGGTAAGGGTTAAAAAGGGCGTGCATGGGCACGGAAATCGAACGGGGGTATCATACGCCTGCCAAACTCAACCAAACTTCAACCAGACTTTGCGCATTGCCGCTTCGTTGAGTAGCATAAGCGTCCTGGGTGATTTCCTGTTCAGGAGTCAGGTATATGCAGAATCGACTGACGATAAAGGATATTGCGCGCCTGAGCGGCGTTGGCAAGTCCACCGTCTCACGGGTTCTCAACAACGAAAGTGGCGTCAGTGACAAGACCCGCGAACGGGTTGAGGCCGTGATGCTTGAGCACGGCTACTCGCCGTCGCGTTCGGCACGCGCCATGCGAGGGCAGAGCGATAAAGTGGTCGCGGTTATCGTCACCCGCCTGGATTCCCTCTCGGAAAACCTCGCCGTACAGACCATGCTACCCGCCTTCTATGAGCAGGGTTACGATCCGATCATGATGGAGAGCCAGTTCTCCGTGTCGATGGTACAGGAGCATCTGGGAATGCTGCGGCGGCGCAATATCGACGGCGTAGTGCTGTTTGGCTTTACCGGCATCAGCGAGGCGATGCTCACCCCCTGGTGTAACTCGCTGGTCCTGCTGGCCCGCGACGCTAACGGCATCTCCTCAGTCTGTTATGACGATGAGGGAGCCATCCAGCTCCTGATGCAAAAGCTGTTCGACCAGGGCCATCGGCAGATTAGCTATCTGGGGGCACCGCGCAGCGATATCACTACCGGCCAGCGCCGCCATCAGGCTTATCTCGCCTTTTGCCAGCAGCATACGCTGCATCCGGTCGCTTCCCTGCCGGGTCTGGCGATGAAACAGGGCTATGAGCGGGTTGCCGATGTCCTGACGTCGGAGACGACCGCGCTTGTCTGCGCTACCGATACTCTCGCGCTGGGTGCCAGCAAGTATCTGCAGGAGCAGCGTATCAGCACTATCCAGCTAGCCAGTATCGGCAGCACACCCTTGATGCGTTTTTTGCACCCGGAAATTATCACCGTCGATCCCGGCTATGCCGAGGCCGGACGGCAGGCCTCGCAGCAGCTGATCGCACAGATCAACGGCCGCAGCACGCTGCGGCAAATCGTGATCCCCGCCGCCCTTTCCTGATCCCGACCGGTGCTTTAGTGTGATCCTCAGCTTATTAAGGGAACGTTCCCATTTTCATTATTTTACGTAAATCGTAACCTTGCCGACAGATTCTCCCGCTACGTAAATTTCCCAGGCAGAGGCTCCACGATGAGTAAAGTCAAACAACAGGATATTGACCGACTGATAGCCCTGGTTGGCGGCCGCGAAAATATCGCTACCGTCAGCCACTGCATTACCCGTCTGCGTTTTGTGCTTAATGCGCCGGCCAACACCGATCCGAAAGCTATCGAAGCGTTGCCCATGGTTAAAGGCTGCTTTACCAACGCCGGGCAGTTCCAGGTGGTTATCGGCACCAACGTCGGCGACTACTACCAGGCCCTGCTCGCCACTACAGGTCATAGCCGGGCAGATAAGGAGCAGGCCAAAATGGCTGCCCGCCAGAATATGAAATGGCACGAGCAGCTAATCTCCCACTTCGCGGAAATCTTCTTCCCGCTGCTGCCGGCCCTGATCAGCGGCGGTCTGATCCTCGGTTTCCGCAATGTGATCGGCGACCTGCCAATGAGTAACGGCCAGACGCTGGCGCAGATCTACCCGGCGCTGCAAACCGTCTACGACTTTCTGTGGCTGATCGGCGAAGCGATCTTCTTCTATCTGCCTGTCGGGATCTGCTGGTCGGCAGTGCGCAAAATGGGCGGCACGCCGATCCTCGGTATCGTACTGGGCGTGACCCTGGTGTCACCGCAGCTGATGAACGCGTATCTGCTGGGAACCCAGCTGCCTGAAGTGTGGAACTTCGGCCTGTTTACCGTCGCCAAAGTCGGTTATCAGGCGCAGGTGATCCCCGCCCTGCTGGCCGGTCTGGTGCTGGGTATGATTGAAACACGCCTGAAACGCTGGGTGCCGGACTACCTCTGGCTGGTGGTCGTACCGGTCTGTTCTCTGCTGCTGGCCGTGTTCCTCGCCCATGCTCTGATCGGTCCCTTTGGGCGGATTATCGGCGACGGCGTGGCTTATGCCGTGCGCCATCTGATGACAGGCAGCTTCGCGCCGATTGGTGCAGCCCTTTTCGGCTTCCTCTATGCGCCGCTGGTGATCACCGGCGTGCACCAGACAACGCTGGCGATAGATATGCAGATGATCCAGAGCATGGGCGGTACCCCGGTGTGGCCGCTGATCGCGCTGTCGAATATTGCACAGGCCTCAGCGGTTGTCGGAATCATCATTTGCAGCCGCAAGCATAATGAGCGCGAGATCTCCGTTCCTGCGGCTATCTCAGCCTTCCTCGGCGTAACCGAACCGGCGATGTACGGTATTAACCTTAAGTACCGCTTCCCGATGCTGTGCGCCATGGTCGGTTCCGGCCTTGCCGGGCTGCTGTGCGGTCTGTATGGCGTAATGGCTAACGGGATCGGCGTTGGCGGCCTGCCGGGCATTCTCTCCATCCAGCCGGGCTTCTGGCAGGTCTTCGCACTGGCAATGGCGGAAGCGATTGTCATCCCCCTCATCCTTACCTCGATCATTTATCAGCGCAAACTCCGTCAGGGCGCGCTGCTGCTGGTGTAATTACCTTTGCGGAGCGTCGTTGCGCCCCGCCGTTTTAGCAGGAAAGCACAATGAATACCCCTCTCCCCTGGTGGCAAAACGGCGTTATCTATCAGATCTACCCAAAGAGTTTTCAGGACACAACAGGCAGCGGTACCGGCGACCTGCGCGGGGTGATTTCCCGCCTCGACTATCTGCAACTGCTTGGCGTTGACGCGATCTGGCTGACGCCTTTTTATGTTTCACCCCAGGTTGATAACGGCTACGACGTGGCCGATTACACCGCAGTTGACCCGGCTTACGGCACCCTTGAGGACTTTGACGAGCTGGTGGCCAGCGCCCATCAGCGCGGGATGCGTATCGTGCTGGATATGGTGTTTAACCACACTTCCACCGAACATGCCTGGTTTCGCGAGGCGCTGGATAAAAACAGCCCGCGACGCAATTTCTATATCTGGCGCGACGGCGCACCGGAGCAGTTGCCCAATAACTGGCGCTCTAAATTCGGCGGACCGGCCTGGAAATGGGACGCGCCGAGCGAGCAGTACTATCTGCACCTCTTTGCCCCACAGCAGGCGGATCTGAACTGGGATAACCCGGCGGTGCGCGCCGAGCTGAAAAAGATCTGTGAATTCTGGGCCGCTCGCGGCGTCGATGGCCTGCGCCTTGACGTGGTGAATTTGATCGCCAAAGAGCAGACCTTCCCGAACGATCCCCACGGCGACGGCCGGCGCTTCTATACGGACGGACTGCGGGTCCACGACTATCTGCGCGAAATGAGCCGCGATGTGTTTCAGCCGCGAAATCTGATGACGGTCGGCGAGATGTCCTCCACCACGCTTGAGAGCTGCCGCCAGTATGCCAGCCTCAATGGTGACCAGCTCTCTATGACCTTTAACTTCCACCATCTGAAGGTCGATTATCCCGGCGGCGAAAAGTGGACGCTGGCAAAAGCAGACTTTGTCGCGCTGAAGAGCCTGTTCCGCCACTGGCAGCAAGGAATGCACAAACGGGCCTGGAACGCGCTATTCTGGTGTAACCACGATCAGCCACGCATCGTCTCGCGCTTCGGCGACGACGGCACCCTGCGCGTCCCGGCGGCTAAAATGCTGGCGATGGTGCTCCACGGGATGCAGGGCACGCCCTATATTTATCAGGGCGAAGAGATCGGCATGACCAACCCGCACTTCACGCAGATCGATGACTATCGTGACGTGGAGAGCCACAATATGTTCCGCGAAAAACGCGCCCTGGGCCACGACACGGACGAACTGCTGGCGATCCTCGCCAGTAAATCCCGCGATAACAGCCGTACGCCAGTGCCGTGGAACACACAACGCCACGGTGGTTTTACCACCGGCGAACCCTGGATTGATCTCGGGAATAACTATCAGGAGATTAACATTGAGGCCGCGCTTAACGATCCGGATTCGGTGCTCTATACCTACCAGACGTTGATTCGACTGCGTAAAACCCTGCCTCTGCTTACCGAGGGCGACTACAATGACTTCCTTCCGGGTCACCCTTCCCTGTGGAGCTATCGCCGCCGCTGGCAGGGCCAGACGCTGCAGGTTATCGCCAACCTGAGTCGCGAATGCCAGCACTGGCAACCGGAAAACGCCGACGGTAGCTGGCAACGGGTACTGAGCAACTACGATGAAACCTCAGATGCGCCCGCCGATATGACTCTGCGACCGTTTGAAGCAGTGTGGTGGCTGCAGCAATAAGAATTAACGTAATAACAGATGGAGGCAGGAGTGATTAGACGTTCCTGCCTCCCTCCATTTACAGTGACGGTAATTCAGGAAGTACAAGAAAAATAATCAGTGGCGGATTTTCGCCAGCTCGTCTGCCGTCAGACCGGTCAGTTTCATAATGGTATCGTGGTTAAGGCCGTTCTGCAGCATGGTGCGCGCAATGTCGAGTATTCCTTTCTCAATGCAGCGCTGTTCACCGAGCAGGTTAATGCCCTTTTGTTCGAGCTGCTGTGCGATAGTCATCAGTTGGTCCTCATGCTCTGGCACCCTCTGTGCCAGTTCGCGTACAAAGGCCTCTGCGTCCGAAATTACCGGAATTCCATAGCGACTTACGTGGCGTGCACAGCAAATGTACAAAGGGTAAAAAAATCGCTTTCTGCCTGCGCGCTTTACATAGTATGTCCCTGTGATTTTGCTGAATTTTTACGCAAAAATAATGATATGAAATTTACATTTCCCGCCAAGCCCGCCCACAGTGCTATCGCCTTTTTACCTTGTCCTGAATCAACAAAATCGCAAACTTGTTTGATGCAAATCACTACATATAGAACTTAGAATGCATCAAGGCCCTACATATTGTATTAATTGTCTATTATTACAGCAAAGCCGCTCTCCTTAATCGCAACGGAGTTGTGGCTAAACCGGGCCAGAATCGAGGGAAGTAATTGCTTCGCGTGGTGAATACCCTGGCAGTGACGCCCTCCCCCTCTGTGGATAACCTGTTTTCTAAAATTATGGAGTGATCATGACACCGCATGTGATGAAACGAGACGGCTGTAAAGTGCCTTTCACATCAGAGCGCATTAAAGAAGCCATTCTTCGTGCAGCTAAAGCAGCGGGAGTCGATGACGCAGACTATTGCGCCACCGTCGCAGATATTGTGTGCCGTCAGATGGAAGGCCGTACCCAGGTCGATATCAATGAGATCCAGACCGCGGTTGAGAACCAGCTGATGTCTGGCCAGCACAAGCAGCTGGCCCGCGCCTATATCGAATACCGCCACGACCGTGATATCGAGCGCGAAAAGCGCGGCCGCCTGAATCAGGAAATTCGCGGTCTGGTTGAGCAAACCAACCCTGCGCTGCTCAACGAAAATGCCAATAAAGACAGTAAAGTGATCCCGACCCAGCGCGATCTGCTGGCCGGTATCGTTGCCAGGCACTATGCCCGTCAGTACATTCTGCCGCGTGACGTGGTGCAGGCGCACGAGCGCGGCGAGATCCACTACCACGATCTCGACTACTCGCCGTTCTTCCCGATGTTCAACTGTATGCTGATCGATCTTAAAGGCATGTTGACCCACGGCTTTAAGATGGGCAACGCTGAAATCGAGCCGCCGAAATCTATCTCCACCGCCACGGCGGTCACCGCACAAATCATCGCCCAGGTCGCCAGCCATATCTACGGCGGCACCACCATTAACCGCATTGACGAAGTGCTGGCACCGTTTGTCACCGCCAGCTTCGAAAAACACCGTGAGGTGGCAGAAGAGTGGAATATCCCCAACGCCGACGGCTACGCCCACTCGCGAACGGAAAAAGAGTGCTATGACGCCTTCCAGTCGCTGGAATATGAAGTCAACACCCTGCACACCGCCAACGGTCAAACGCCGTTTGTGACCTTTGGTTTTGGCCTCGGTACCAGCTGGGAATCGCGTATGATCCAGCAGTCAATTTTACGTAATCGCATCGCCGGCCTCGGCAAAAACCGTAAAACCGCCGTCTTCCCGAAACTGGTGTTTGCCATCCGCGATGGTCTGAACCACAAGTTCGGCGACCCAAGCTACGATATCAAGCAGCTGGCCCTTGAGTGTGCCAGCAAGCGCATGTACCCGGATATCCTCAACTACGATCAGGTGGTTAAGGTCACCGGCTCCTTTAAAACCCCGATGGGGTGCCGCAGCTTCCTCGGCGTCTACGAAGATGAAAACGGCGAGCAGATCCATGACGGACGTAATAACCTCGGCGTGATCAGCCTGAATCTGCCGCGCATTGCGCTGGAAGCCAAAGGCAACGAAGAAGCGTTCTGGAAACTGCTCGACGAGCGTCTGGTGCTGGCACGCAAAGCCCTGATGAGCCGTATCGCCCGTCTGGAAGGCGTGAAAGCCCGCGTTGCGCCAATCCTCTATATGGAAGGTGCCTGCGGCGTGCGTCTTAACGCCGACGACCACGTGGCGGAGATCTTTAAAAACGGCCGCGCGTCTATCTCCCTGGGCTATATCGGTATTCACGAAACCATTAACGCTCTGTTCGCCGGTCAGCATATGTATAACAGCGAGGCCCTGCGCGCCAAAGGCGTGGCTCTCGTGCGGCGCCTGCGCGACGCAGTGGAAACCTGGAAAGAAGAGACCGGCTACGGCTTCAGCCTCTACAGCACCCCGAGCGAAAACCTGTGCGATCGCTTCTGCCGCCTGGATACCGCCGAGTTCGGCGTGGTCGATGGCGTCACCGATAAAGGCTACTACACCAACAGCTTCCACCTCGATGTCGAGAAGAAGGTTAATCCGTACGACAAGATTGATTTCGAAGCGCCGTATCCACCACTGGCAAGCGGTGGCTTTATTTGCTACGGCGAATACCCGAACATTCAGAATAATCTGAAGGCACTGGAAGACGTGTGGGATTACAGCTATCAGCATGTGCCCTACTACGGCACCAATACGCCCATCGACGAGTGCTACGAGTGCGGCTATACCGGTGAGTTTGAATGTACCAGCAAAGGTTTTACCTGCCCGAAATGCGGTAACCACGACGCCTCCCGCGTGTCGGTCACCCGCCGCGTCTGCGGCTATCTCGGCAGCCCGGACGCCCGTCCGTTTAACGCCGGTAAGCAGGAAGAGGTGAAGCGGCGCGTTAAGCACCTGGGGAATGGGCAAATAGACTAAACGTTCCGCAAATCAGATGCTGCTGTAGCAAGGCAGCAAACGGGCGTGTCCCGGTGAGCTTACATCAGTAAGTGACCCGGGCGCGCGAGAGCAGCGAACGCCGCTACGGCGGCATATGGGAAGCGGAAATGCGATATCATCAGTACTACCCGGTCGATATTGTTAACGGGCCGGGTACACGCTGCACCCTCTTTGTTTCGGGATGCGTGCACGAGTGCCCCGGCTGCTATAACAAAAGCACCTGGCGGCTCAATTCCGGCCTGCCGTACACCGCCGGGGTCGAAGACAAGATTATTGCCGATCTGAACGATACGCGGGTCAAGCGCCAGGGGCTCTCTCTCTCCGGCGGCGACCCGCTGCATCCGCAGAATGTGCCAACGATCCTGAGCCTGGTTAAGCGTATTCACGCCGACTGTCCCGGCAAGGATATCTGGGTCTGGACCGGCTATAAGCTGGCCGAATTGAATGCGCAACAGATGGCGGTCGTGAATTTGATTAACGTACTGGTCGACGGGAAGTTTGTGCAGGATTTAAAAGACCCGGTGCTGATCTGGCGAGGCAGCAGCAACCAGGTCGTCCATCATCTGAGATAAGCACTTACCCGGACGCAAAGCGTCCGGGTATGCGTTTATTTTGCCACGATAAAACGCTTATCATCGTCCATATAGGTTTTATCGCCCGCCGGTGCAGCAATCGAACCGAAGTTCATATGCGCACGCAGTTTCCAGCTGGACGGGATGTTCCAGGTCTGCTGCACGTCGCTGTCGATCAGCGGGTTGTAGTGCTGCAGGTTCGCGCCGATACCTTTCTCCGCCAGTGCCAGCCAGACCGCATACTGCGCAATACCCGAGCTGTGCTCAGACCACACCGGGAAGTTGTCCGCATAGGCAGCAAACTGCTCCTGCAGGCCCGTCACCACATTCTGGTCTTCAAAGAACAGCACTGAACCCGCCGCCGCGGCAAAGCCGTCGATTTTATCAGAGGTGGCGTGGAAGCTTTCAGCCGGGACAATTTTGCGCAGCTGCTCGCGCACCAGTTCCCAGAATTTATTGTGCTCGTTACCCAGCAGGATCAGGGCACGGGAGCTTTGCGAGTTAAACGCCGACGGTGCCTGGCGAATCGCGTCCTGAACCAGCTGAACAACCATATCTTCCGCCAGCGGAAGATCTTTACCCAGGGCGTAAATGGTTCTGCGTTGTGTAGCAAGCGAAAGGTAATTATCTGACATAACGACTCCTGAAAGCGTTTCGGGTTCCTGTATCGGCGTCACCGGGCTGCTGTTTTGCGGGGCAGTCGGAGTGTGCCGCAAGAGTAGTGCGTTCAAAATTTTCTGAAACGAACTCATAATGTACGGATTCCTGTCTGAGTCCAGACGTCGGGCATAAATCTGCCCTGCTGGTGAAAAGAGTAAACCCGACGGCCCGCGAAAGAAAGCAAAACGCTTTGTTGGCTATCGTCAAAAAAACCGAACAAACCATAGCTGTACATTTTTTATTAAATAATTTCTCCGGGCCGCCGATAATTCTATAGTCTCGTTCACCCAACAGAAATGCCTTCCTCCCTCTGGAGGTGACGACCCCTTGCGCGCTGCGCTGAATTGCGATTACTGGAGATGATAATGAACGGCATTGAAAACGTTACCGCCGCGAATACCCAGAGCGATTCGCTTTTATCTAACAATGATAATACCTCCGCCATGCGGAATAATTTAATATAAGGCAGGATAAGAAAGCCCTCTCTCCCGTATTTATCTATCGGGAAAGGATCTGACCAGCGCTTTCATAGAATGCAGAATAAAGACCACAGGGATTAACTCAGGCGTGTTAAAAACGCCCCAGACACTCAATTGCCACCGATTTAAATTCGGCGAAATCCTTACAGCTGCAAAGTCTGGACACCGCACGCTCGCGCAGGAAAGTCACAAATATATCGTAGATCGCCATCGCCTCTTCATATTCGCTTTTGCTGATAGCCAGCAGGAAGATCACCTGAGCCGTTTCATCTCCCCAGCGGATCCCCTGCGGGGCCAGTATTGTGTAGACCACCGTTTTCTTCGCCAGTAATCCCAGCGAGTGCGGCAGCGCGATACCGTCGCCGAGCATAGTGCTGACAATGGCTTCACGCTCGACCACCGAATTAAGAAACGCGGCGTCGACAAAGCCTTCCTGCTCAAGCTGCCCGCATAACTCGCGGAACAGGGTTTGCCGGTCAACCGGCTCGTTAATGACCCTGAAATGGGCGGCATCAAAATATTTGTTCAGCATCCACGGACGCGTGCGGTCCACCAGCACCAGCTTGCCGATCTGCTCCAGCTGATAGTCGGTGGGGAACGGTGCGATAGTCACCACCGGCTTATCCTTCTCGGCAATCCGCGCGGTGGAGATTACAAAGTCTTCCACAACATTTTCACGCTGCTCGTAATCGCGCAGGCTAATCGTTCCGGCCACGTCTATCTGCGGGTATTTGCGCTGCAGCACCGCCTCAATCATCCGCACCATCGCATTGCCGGCATCGCAGACCAGCAGGACGCGCGGGTTGCGCTGATAGCCGACGTTGTAGTGCCGCTCAAGGCCGACGCCGATATGCAGCACCAGAAAACCGATCTCATTTTCGCTGATGGTGTAGGGCGTGTATTTTCCCCAGCTGGAGACGGCCGCCAGGGTCATATCCCACGCCATCGGATAGTGCTGCTTGATATTGTCCAGCAGCGGATTGGGGATCATTATCTGGTAGCGCACCCGGGTGATCATGGTCCTGATATGGGTCAGCAGATCCGCGTGCAGCTGCGCATCATCGAGCAAGTTATAGTTATAGTGACTGTTAACATAGTGCAGAATATAGAGCACCAGCGCTTCGTCATCGTCGGCATTAATCACGCTGGGCGCCGCATCCTGTACCTGACGGGCGGCAATATGCACTCGCAGCCAGCTCTCTTCCGACAGCGACAGCGGTTTTCCGGCCAGTTGCTGCAGGACCTGGACCACTTCCCGCGCCGCGTCGCGCACCCGCTCGTCAACATCGTCAGCGCTGAACTCCGGCAGGGGATAGCCTTCACTGATGCGTCGCACGGAGACGGCGCAGTAAAGGCGAATAAAGCGCTCACCTTCATCGGTCAGACGGATGGCGAAGCGGGTAAAGATATCGTGCAGAACCACCGTCAGTTGCTCCGGCACGCCCGCGTTTAACGCGTCGGCGACCAGCTGCGGGCTGGCGGTGTCCTGTTGGCTCAGATCCCACAGAAGATCGGTCAGGCAGGCGCGGATCGACACTTCGCTGCCGAACAGCTTCATACCGTGGCGCGGGCGGGTTTCAAGGGTCAGATGGTAGCGCAACAACCACTCACGTACGTCCACCATATCGCCCTGCAGCGTGGCGCGGCTGACAAACCATTCGTCGGCGAGATCTTCCAGCTTCAGGGAAAAGGCGGAGGTTAAAAAGCGCACCACCAGATAGTGCACGCGCTCCTGACTGCTGCGCGGAATGCGCAGCCCACGGGGGTGAACGACTTCCAGGCGCTGATAGCGCGAGGCATCATCCACCCTGAGCTGATAGCCGTTGCCACGGCTGAGGATAAACTGCGCTCCGTGGGCAGCCAGCAGGGCATTAAGCGCGGTGATATCGGCCCGAACGGTCCGCGTCGAAACCGACAGCCGCTGGGCCAGTTCGTCCTGCGGCAGCGTTTCGTTTTGCAGCATATCAAACAGCTGCGCCAGGCGTTGGTTCGGGAATCGCACGTCAGTGTCCTTTTATCGCTATTAGCCCACGCATTTTTGGGTGATCGCCAGCAGCGTGCGCACATCGTCCGGGCGTGTATCGCCGCTTACCTTATCAATAATCGAACTGTAGATGTGCGGGATAATTTTGCTGACCCCGGCATCCAGCGCAATCTGCAGGATCTCACCGTAGTTCTCCAGATCGATCCCACCGGTTGGCTCCAGCCAGAAGTCGTGACGCGCACAGGCCTCAGCCACGGCCAGGAACTCCGCGCGGCTTTTCAGCCCGCCCATAGGGAAGTATTTGATTGAGCTGCCGCCCATATCCTTCAGCAGGGCGATGGCCGTTTCCAGACTGACAATCCCGTCCGGCGCTTTGCTGCTTAACGGGCCGGTGGAGATTTTGACCTTGCCCGGCGTACCGGTTGGCGACACCAAACCGTTAACCACCGTCTCGCTCTGGCCCAGCAGCACGCGGCTGGTACCAACGCCGGTAAAAACCTGATTCACATGCTGCGGCTGGATCTGGCGGGAGATTTCGCTGACCATCGCCGACTGGTTCGGATCGCCTGCCCCGAGACCAACCGAGAGCGCATTATCAATAAGCATTGCGTACTCGCGCATATCCGCCACCGCGCTGGCGACGTCCGGGTAGTTTTTCGACAGCACGCCGACCAGTACGTGGCCTTCTGCCGCCTCATAGATGGCGCTGGCGTTGGCCTTTGATCCGGCCAGCACGTTCAGACACACCCGGTCGCGATAAAAATTGGGCGTCAGTTTCATACGTGATTCTCCTTACGTAAGACTTCCTCAATGCGGCGGGCAACGATCTCCAGCTGAGCGGCGTTAACGCTGCGCACGTCAGCTTCAATAATGCCTTCATTGGCTTTATAGCCGCGAAAATAGATGGCGTACTCGCCCTGCTTCAGCGCACTCACCACCTCGCCTGCGCCGATGCCGGTGACCTTCTGGTCAAATGTCATCTCCGCGCGTGCGATATCGCGTCCGGCGCTGTCCCAGACTTCACGGGCGGTCACGCCGTCGAGAGTGTTGAGCTGCCGAATAAACGGCGTCATTTTTGCCACCATCTCCGCCCCGCTTTCTTTCGTCGTGGTGAGGTAGTGCTCAATGGCGGAGGTCAGACCGAGTATACCCTCTTTCCCGACTTTCATTGCCCGGCCAATCCCTGCCGACTGGCGTTTCACCCACTCAACGTACCGGGTTCTGCCGATCACCAGGCCGCTGGTCGGCCCCTCGATCGCCTTCGCACCGCTGTAGATCACCAGGTCCGCACCAGCCTGGTAGTAGCACTGCAGATCCTCTTCCGCCGCCGCATCGACAATCAGCGCCACGCCGTGCTCGCGGGCAACTGCTGCCGCCTGCGCCACGCTGAGCATACTTTTCTGCACACAGTGGTGAGACTTGATATAGAGGATCGCCGCCGTACGCGGCGTGATAGCCGCTGCCAGCTGAGCTGCGGAACACTCGTTGGCGTAGCCAGCTTCAACCAGACGACCACCGCCCAGCGCCACCATGCTGCCGACCGGCGCGCCAAAGTTAACGTTATGGCCTTTCGGCAGGACGATTTCGTTATTCTCAACCGGCGTGACGTGCAGGTTTTCCAGCAGCCAGTCGCTGTCTTTCACCAGCACCGCCGCCACTGACTGGGCAATGCCCGCCGAGGCGCAGGAAACAACGGTTGCCCCTTCAACGTCCAGTAACTTCGCAATGTACTCGCCGGTTTTGTTCACCAGCTCCTTCATTTCGAAGTAGTGGTTCATCCCGGCCATCACCGCCTCAACCACTTCCGGACGCGGGGTGGAGACGCCCAGCGCCGTCATGCGGCCTGACGTGTTAATCACCTGCTTTAAATCGTATTTCTCAAAAATCGAAGGCATGTTCAGCGCTCCCTTGTTCGGTCAACCAGCCCTTACCTGCTCGTACCGCCGCCAGCGGCACCAGCATCTGTTCCGCCTGTAAACTTTCCTGTTCCGCATCCACCAGCAGGCACGACTGCCTGCGCAGGGCGAAAATGGTCAGATCCCCGTCGCATCCCACCTCCAGCCTGCCTTTCTGACTTAGCCGCAGCCCGTCGGCCGCATGACGGGTCACACAGTCAATCACCTGCGGCAGCGACATGCCGATAGCGAGGAATTTAGACATCACGCTCGCCAGGCTGCCCACCGGACCGTTAAGGCGGTTGCGGCAGTAAATATCCGAGCTGATGGTATGGGGCAAAATGCCCTGACGGATGGCCTGCCGGGCCACGGCAAAGCTGAAGCTGGCGGTGCCGTGGCCCACGTCCAGTCGGACGCCGCGCCGGATGGCGTCGGTAATCGAAGCGCGCAGTTCACCCGACGGCGTCAGAATTCGGTTCGGCTTGCCGTTATAGCAGTGGGTAATGATGTCTCCGGAGGTCAGCAGTGCGGCAATTTCATCGAGGTCCGGCGGGGTATTACCGATATGCACCATCAGCGGCAGATCGCCGTTTTCACGCTGGAAGGACTTAGCTTTCTCCAGCGGCGTAATGCCATTTTCGCCGACCACGCTGCTACTCATACGCGCCTTCAGGCCGACGATAAAGGTCGGGTGGCGCTTCAGGGCCTCGCGCACGGCCTCACCGTCGACATGGGCCATGCTGGCCAGCTCATTCTGCGCCACCAGCCCCACGCGGGAGATATTAAGTAACGCATAAACATCGGTTGCAGCCTTGCGGGTCAACGTATAGAAGTCATCCACATCATCGGCTCCGGTACTCCCGGCGTCAATCACCGAGGTCACGCCGGTGTGAATACCGACGCTGTCCGGCTCGTCGTGATAAATAGGCGAACGAGGATAACAGTGGACGTGGGAGTCGATCCAGCCGGCGCTGACATAGTATACGCCACCCAGATCGATGCTTTGCCTGGCCGGACCGTCCAGGTCGCCCAGTGCCGCAATTTTGCCGTCAACGATGGCGATATCCGTCAGCGTATCGTCCACCTGTCGCGCACGGCGCAGGAGTAAATCAAACATACGAATCTCCTGTGGAAGCGGGCGCTTTCGCGCCCGCAGGATTAGCTAATCGCAATCGGGAAGAAGGAACCTAACAGCATGGCTCCGAGGATCGCACCGCCGGTGATCGGCTTCTGCCAGATGTAAAACAGCAGCGCGCCCACCAGAGAACCGACGCCGATAGGAATTGAGGCGGTCATGGCGCTGAGGATAATCAACGGCCCGAGGAAGCGACCGGAGGCGTTACCGGCCCCCATCATCACGTCAGCACCATAGGTGGAGTCGCTCTGATTGATGGTGAACTTACGCGCCAGGATAATCAGGTAGCCAATCGCCAGACCAATCACCAGGCCGGTGATCAACGACGCAATAAAGTTGGCAACCGGGAAGACAAATCCCGCACCGAGCAACAGCGCCGGGACGCCGAGGCCAACGCCGGTCTGAATCGCACCGCCGATATCGAGGATCCCCACTAGCGAGCCTTCGATAATACGCGCAAACAGGAAGCTGGCACCAAACGCCGCCACCGCGCCGTACACGCCGGTGTCCATCCCCGCGCGCAGCATCGAGACAAACGCCACTTCGTTAAACGCGCCTATCCCGTACAGATAGTACATATGCGTCCCGGCGAAGACGCCGGAAGAGAGCAGGCCTACAAAGATCGGGAACGACCAGTCGGCATACCAAAAACCTTTATTCTGTTCCATGTCGGGCTCCTGTTATTTGCCGCTGAGCGAGTTGTGGATCAGTTCGAGCCAGTTCGGCACGGTCAGATGGAAGGATTCGATCATCTTCATATCGAAACCACGGAAGAAGGCACTCAGCACAAAGAGCGCAACAATAGCGGTCATCATCACTTTGGTCACGCGATTCCAGCCGCTCTCTTCCACACCTTTACCGATTAGGATCCCCAGCACCAGACCCGGTACGGCGTTGCCCATAATCAGCTGCGCACAGCCGCCAAAAATGGTCGCCCAGAAGCCCGATTTCTTACCGGCATCGATTGCCGCCAGCCAGAAAATCACCGGCATCACGGTGTTGACCAGCAGGTTAGCCGCCGGAACCAGAACCTTCACCGCCGTCACCTGCAGCGCTTCCGGCACGGAAGAGGCGGTCAGGTTAAGGAAGGTCACCACGATCATGCCGATCGCGCCACAGGCGATTGCCATGCGCTTCGGATCGTGCAGGGTTTCGCCAACGTTGCGGTTTTTCAGCATCAGTGCCGCCGCCCCCCAGTTAGGGATAATGCGGTGGTCAACATCCTGAGTGAAGGAACCCGCCGCAACCGACGAGGCCCAGGCGTTAAAGAAGAAGCCCAGCCCGAACGAGAAGTGGGACGCCGGATCCCCTTCACAGGAGTTCAGCTCCCCCAGCGTACGAAATGCGCCCATCCCCTGAGTGGTAGGCGCATGAAACATGCGTGCAGCCCCGGCCCCCACACCGACGCCAACCAGGCCGCCAATAATGAGTGATTTTATTAGTATGATTAAGAACATCTGTCTGCCCTCTTTGACCCGATTGGTGCATGGCACACCGGGTTGCCTTATGTCGTGACGAAATCCACTTTCTCGAGGTTAATGGCGGTCACGTTGACGGTGACGTCCAGCTCCACGCTGTACGCACGCCTTTCCCGACGCAAAAAGAAAAACAGAAATGCCTCTTTTCGCGTCGCTTGTTGCGCACGAACAACCGCCACATCCTGTGGTTCAATACGCAGTAAGATATGCGGCGATGCCTTCATCACCGCGGCCTGTACATGGTTGAGCGCATCGGAAAACGCGCGCGCTTTAGACTCGCCTTTACCGCTGACTCGGACCCTGGTGGTGAAGTTATCTTTCATCGATTCAGACGCCGTATTTTTTCTTCCAGGCCAGCACCAGACGCTCGCCCAGTTCTTCTTTGTCCATAAAACCGAAGCCCAGGACACTGTTGCCCTCGTTAATGGCCGTCACGCCCTCGTCGACCGAGCGCATACCGTATTTGGCTTTATAGCCGTGCTTGCTCTGGGCGGTAATCGCACCCGCGCCGCCGCTGCCGCAGAAGGAAATACCGAAGGTGGCATTCTCGGCCTTCATGACGTCGCCCAGCTTCATATCCGCCGCCACGCCCGGCACCACAACCGCACGTCCGCCCGCTTTTTCCACCCCGGCGGCCACTTTCTGTCCCTTGCCCAGACGATCGCCGATCACTACGGTTATCTGTTCCATCGTTTGCTCCTTACAGATTCTCTTTCGCGACTTCAAAGTGCACTGACAGCAGCCAGGCCTCTTCATCGGGTAAATTGCCGAACCCGGCAACAATCTGGCGGGCCAGCGTCATCGAGTCCTGTGAAATTTCCTCAAACAGGCTGATATCCACCTCCGGCAGCGGTTCACCGGTCACCGACCGGTGCGCCATCGCGCGTACGTGGGAGGACATCATCTGTTCCTGTACCGCATTGGGAATAATGTTCTGGCTGGTCAGCAGGCTGTAGACCTGCTGCAGCATGCGTTCGGCAAGCTGTTCCACCTGATTCCCCACGTCCTCTGTTACCGCTCCGTCATTCACTTTGGTTACCCCATCAATAGCACTGGGATCAAATTAACGTCAGGCGGGAAAAGTTTGTAGCGAGGTGTTTTCCACTTCAAAGTGGAAAGGGGCGAGGCATCAGTGATCTGTGCCACATTATTATGCCGGTCAGGGATTTCGTGCTGGCTTTTGCCGGGAGGTAATTGTGCTTCGCGCGCAGAACAGAAAAATTACGCGTTTTCGCCCGCCCGCAAGGGAAGGCTATTACGTTGAAACATAAGAAAATATTATGGAAAACGGAGGGGGTAAAAAACGCCAGCCGGTGAAACCGATTGGCGGGGGGATCAACGGTATTTCTTGTGGTACGCGTTGCGGGTGGTTTTAAACTCTTCTGCCGCCATCTGGGCTTCTTTCACTTTACCGGCGTCGGCCAGCTTCAGCGCACCGTCAATCTGGCCAACGAGTACGTCAAAACCGTGGCGATAATCTTTCATTTCCGCGCTATCTGCGGCTTTATCTTCCAGCTTCGGCGGCGTCGCTTTCTGAGCGTCCAGCGCGGCGGTACGCATGGCGTTCAGCGCGGTTTTCATTTCGCCTGCGTCATTCGTTTTCTGGACGATCTGCAGGTTTTCCGCCAGGGTATCCATATCCTCACCCAGATCCGCAGCAAAGGCTACGGAACCGAACGCCAGAGAGGCGACGGCCAGCATCGTTAAGAGTTGTTTACGCATTGCTCACTTCCTTTATTGTTATAAAAAAAGCCGGGTACTGCACCAGATTACTGTCCGGCGATTTTCATCTCCGGCAGCAGTACAGAACCACACTGGATGTTGCTGCGCGTTTCAATATCGTCACCAATGGTAACCATGTTGCGCCACATCTCTTTAAGATTACCGGCGATGGTTATTTCGCTCACCGGATACTGAATTTCGCCGTTCTCGACCCAGAAGCCGAACGCGCCGCGGGAGTAGTCCCCGGTCACGCCGCTGACGCCCTGGCCCATTAATTCGGTGACCATCAGTCCGGTGCCCATCTCTTCCAGCATCTGCTCAAAACCAAGTCCCCGACCCCTGATGCGCCAGTTATGGATACCGCCCGCGTGTCCGGTGCTTTTCAGCCCCAGCTTACGCGCGGAATAGTTGGTCAGTAGCCACTGGGTTAGCACGCCGTCTTTAATAATATCGCGGCGGGAGGTCGCCACGCCTTCGCTGTCGAACGGGGTTGAGGCCAGGCCTTTCAACAGATGCGGATGCTCTTCAATGGTCAGCCACTCGGGCAGGATCTGCTTGCCGAGAGAATCAAGCAGGAAGGTCGATTTACGGTATACCGCACCGCCGGCAATCGCGCCAACCAGATGCCCGAACAGTCCGGTCGCCACTTCACTGGCGAAAATCACCGGCGCCTTCATGGTCGGGAGTTTGCGCGGCGCAAGACGGGAGAGCGTTCGGCGGGCACATTCGGCGCCGACCCACTCGGGGCTCTGCAGATCGCCCATCGCCCGGCCAATGGTATAGGCGTAATCGCGCTCCATATCGCCGTCGTGTTCGGCAATCACACAGCTGGAAAGGGAGTGGCGGGTGGAGCAGTAGCTTTGCAGCATCCCGTGGCTGTTGCCAAAGACTTTAATGCCGTAGTGGCTGTTAAAGCTGCCGCCTTCGGTATTGGTAATGCGCTTGTCCGCCTTCAGGGACGCCATTTCAGCACGCGCCGCCAGTTCAATCGCCTCGTCCGGACTGACTTCAGCCGGGTGGAACAAGTCCAGATCCGGCGCATCAAAGGCCAGCAGATCTTTTTCCGCCACGCCCGCACACGGGTCCGCCGAGGTGTAGCGGGCGATATCCAGCGCCGCCTGCACGGTGCGGGCAATCGCCTCCGGACTCAGGTCGGTTGAAGATGCGCTGCCCTTGCGGTTCTGATGGTAAACGGTGATGCCAAGCGCACCATCGCTATTAAACTCGACATTCTCCACCTCGCCGTGGCGGGTGCTGACACCGATGCCGGTGGTTTTGCTGACGGCGACTTCCGCACCGTCTGAACGGACGGAGGCGAGTTCCAGCGCGGTGGACACCGCCATTTCCAGTGCTTTGCGCTGCTCTGCAACTTGTGTGATTACTTTCATCGCTAATGCCATAATGTAGAGAGAATTTCTTTGAAGTCTAACAGAGAACCGTTTTTCAGTGCGCGCCTTAACTGGTAACATTAGCCTCTTTTTTAAGGAGCCTGAGATGACAAAGCAGCCCGATGACTGGCTCGACGACGTTCCCGGTGATGAAATCATTGATGAAGACGATGAAATTATCTGGGTCAGTAAGAGTGAAATTAAACGCGATGCCGAGGAGCTGAAACAGCTTGGCGGCGAAATGGTGGATCTGGGGAAAAACGCGCTGGATAAAATCCCGCTGGACCAGGATCTGCGCGACGCCATTGAACTGGCGCAGCGAATCAAGAAAGAAGGCCGTCGTCGTCAGATGCAGCTTATCGGTAAAATGTTACGAAACCGTGATGTGGAACCGATCCGTCAGGCTCTGGACAAGCTGAAAAACCGCCATAACCAGCAGGTTTCGTTTTTCCATAAGCTGGAACAAATTCGCGACCGTCTGATCGACGTGGGTGATGATGCGGTGCCGGAAGTGCTGAACCTGTGGCCACATGCCGACCGCCAGCAGCTGCGTTCGCTGATCCGCAATGCGAAGAAAGAGAAAGAAGGCAACAAACCGCCGAAATCAGCACGACTGATTTTTCAGTATCTGCGCGAACTGGCAGAGAGCGAAGAGTAAGTCTGTTGTCGGGTGAGGACTACCACCCTCACCTCAGTCTTTTACAGGGTTAGCCCTATTCTGCCGCTGCTTTTTTCGCCAGCCCGTCCAGCAGTTTCTGATGGATCCCACCAAAACCACCGTTGCTCATCATCAGAATGTGATCGCCCGGCTGCGCGGTTTTCACCACCATATCCGCCAGCGTATCGACGTCGGTGCTCCAGAACGCAGGCTGCACGCAGGCTTCAGCAACTTCCGCCACCTGCCACGGAATATGCTGCGGCTGCAGCAGGAAGACCTCGTCCGCACGGCCCAGAGACGGCGCCAGATCGGTTTTGCTGATGCCCATTTTCATGGTGTTAGAACGCGGTTCCAGCACGGCAATAATGCGCGCGGTGCCGCCCACTTTGCCACGCAGGGCGGCCAGGGTTGCCAGAATCGCCGTCGGGTGATGGGCGAAGTCGTCATACACGGTCACGCCGTGGGCTTCACCGCGCAGCTCCAGACGGCGGCGGGCATTGATAAAGCCGCCCAGCGCGTTTGCCGCATTGGCAGGCGCAACGCCCACGTGCCGTGCAGCGACAATCGCCATCAGGCCGTTATGCATATTGTGTTCGCCCACAAGGCCCCAGTTGACCTGACCGATGCACTCTCCGTCCAGCCACACTTCCCACTCTGAGCCGTCATTATTCAGTTTCTTCGCCTGCCAGTGGCCCTGTTCCCCCACCAGTTCCTGCTCGCTCCAGCAGCCCATACCAATGGTCTGCTTCAGGTTGGCATCGTTTTCCGGCCAGATAATTCTTCCCTGTCCCGGCACAATACGCACCAGATGGTGGAACTGCTTCTGAATATCTTTCAGATCGTCAAAGATATCTGCATGATCGAACTCAAGGTTATTGAGGATCAGCGTGCGCGGGCAGTAGTGGACGAATTTAGAACGCTTATCAAAGAAAGCGCTGTCGTATTCATCAGCTTCAATAACGAAGAACGCGCTGTCTCCCAGACGCGCGGACACATCGAAGTTGCCCGGCACGCCGCCGATCACAAAGCCCGGCTGATAGCCGCAGGCTTCGAGGATCCAGGTGACCATCCCGGCGGTCGTTGTTTTACCGTGCGTACCGGCCACCGCCAGCACCCAGCGGTCGCGCAGGACAAAGTCGTGCAGCCACTGCGGGCCAGACACAAACGGAATGTTCTTTTCCAGCACCGCTTCCACGCAGGGGTTACCGCGCGACATGGCGTTGCCAATAATCACCAGATCCGGCTGAGGATCGAGCTGCTGCGGATCGTAACCCTGGATCAGTTCAATGCCCTGCTTTTCCAGCAGCGTGCTCATTGGCGGATACACATTGGCATCCGAGCCGGTGACGTGATGGCCCAGCGAACGCGCCAGCAATGCCAGACCGCCCATAAAGGTGCCACAGATTCCCAAAATATGAATACGCATACATCTCTATCCTTTGTTTAGCCGGGGCACATTCTACTCATATGTCTCTCCTCACGGAAATGCATTTCAGGATATTCCGTATAGTGCTGGCGCGATTCACCTGTGCGCGCAATTTTGAATCTTTGTTAGTATTGTTGCAGTCGCTTTACTCCACCCAAAATGCAGGGAAAGGTTTATGAAAACGTTAGGTGAATTTATCGTTGAGAAACAGCATGAGTTCTCTCACGCAACCGGTGAGCTAACTTCGCTGCTGTCGGCGATAAAGCTGGGTGCCAAAATCATCCACCGCGATATTAACAAAGCCGGTCTGGTGGATATTCTCGGGGCCAGCGGCGCCGAGAACGTGCAGGGTGAGGTGCAACAGAAACTCGATCTGTTCGCCAATGAAAAACTGAAGGCTGCGCTGCGTGCGCGCGACATCGTGGCCGGTATCGCCTCCGAAGAAGAGGACGAAATCGTCGTCTTCGACGGCTATGAACACGCGAAATACGTGGTGCTGATGGATCCGCTGGACGGCTCCTCCAACATCGACGTTAACGTCTCTGTCGGTACTATTTTCTCTATCTATCGCCGGGTGACGCCGGTCGGCACGCCGGTAACGGAAGAAGACTTCCTGCAGCCGGGCAGCGCCCAGGTTGCCGCAGGCTACGTGGTGTATGGCTCCTCCACCATGCTGGTTTACACCACCGGCTGTGGCGTGCACGCCTTCACCTACGACCCGTCGCTGGGCGTGTTCTGCCTGTGCCAGGAGCGTATGCGCTTCCCGAAACAGGGTATGACCTACTCCATTAACGAAGGGAACTACATCAAATTCCCGCAGGGCGTGAAGAAATATCTGAAGTTCTGCCAGGAAGAAGACAAAACCACCCACCGCCCGTACACCACCCGCTACATTGGCTCGCTGGTTGCTGACTTCCACCGCAACCTGCTAAAAGGCGGGATCTACCTCTATCCAAGCACTGCCAGCCACCCGGAAGGGAAATTGCGTCTGCTGTATGAGTGCAACCCGATGGCGTTCCTGGCGGAGCAGGCCGGCGGCAAAGCCAGCGACGGTAAAGAGCGTATTCTGGATATCGTTCCGGAAAGCCTGCACCAGCGTCGTCCGTTCTTTGTCGGCAACGAACATATGGTCGATGACGTTGAGCGCTTTATACGTGAGTTCCCGGACACGTAATCCTTAGCCTCTCTCTACCATAACCAGTTACGGCAGACGTAAATTCCGTTATCTGGATGTTTAAGCTCTCCGCTTAACATCCAGATTTTACGATAAACATCCTTCCTCGTATTGCCTTTTAGGGTAGTGAAAATGACCTTATTGTGGACTAGCCGTGTCCACAGAACAGCGTTTCAAGTAGATGGTAACAACCCGCCCCATTTCTCTGGGAATAATTATCATGGTTTCATTTATTTACTGTTTATTATTTAGACCAGACACTGATTCATATATAAAATGAACAGTAGAGCTGTCAGTAACACTGATTATATCTATTCGCAATGCACCTATAGCCACTGAAAATACTAACCGTATCGACATCATTTTTTATACAACAGAGGAAGTAATTCGTATGAAACATGTAATTTCAGTTGATAACCAAAACTGTATTTCTAATCTGTCTCTTATACA
>Ga0268251_10000040_pt1 | contig 127012 bp, 118 predicted proteins | sample AgamicAsMae_FD_200527 | JGI IMG/M metagenome (GOLD analysis project Ga0268251, IMG submission 200527) | Agave microbial communities from Guanajuato, Mexico - As.Ma.e (v2) (version 2) | ecosystem: Host-associated > Plants > Phyllosphere > Phylloplane/Leaf | place: Guanajuato, Mexico... | reverse complement strand
CCATTTAATTGATACCGTGGAGATCGCAAGTGGCGACTAAATATTTTGCCCTGTTAACCAATATCGGGGCGGCAAAACTGGCAAACGCCACGGCATTGGGTACGCAGGTTGAGATCATCCAGATGGCCGTAGGCGATGGCAACGGCGCGCTACCAACACCGACTCCGACACAAACCGCGTTGACGCATGAGCTGCGCCGTGCGCAGCTGAACATGCTTACAATTGACCCGGTAAACACCAACCAGATTATTGCTGAACAGGTCATACCGGAAGACGTGGGCGGGTGGTGGATCCGTGAAATCGGCCTGTTTGATAAAGACGGCGATATGATTGCGGTTGCCAACTGCGCAGAGACCTATAAACCGCAGTTGCAGGAAGGCAGCGGGCGTGTACAGGTCATTCGCGTAATCCTGATCGTCAGCAGTACCGAAGCGGTAACGCTGAAAATTGATCCGTCCGTAGTGCTGGCAACCCGTAAATATGTTGATGATGCTGTTATCGAAGTGAAAGCATATGCAGATGGCGTCATGAAAAAGCATGTTGACGCTGCAAATCCACATAAGCAATACCTGCTGATTGCCAATGCCCTTAAAGAGATTGCTGATGCTGGCCCAGAATCAGTAGCTTCCGTTTTCAGTAATCTGGGATTAGATGAGGCATCGAAAAGGGCAGTTGGCGTGGGTGTCAATCAGATCCCTGATATGGCTACGTTTGCCAGAAATTTGGTAGGCAATGGCTGGCAAAAACTACCTGGAGGAATGGTCATTCAATGGGGAATGGGCGGGATGGCGGCAGGGGTTAATGCCGGTGATGTGACATTTCCGATCGCTTTTCCTTCTAGTGTGTTTGCGATTCTTGTTACGGATACTGGCGCTGCGAGCGTGCCATATGGGACTACAAATCGTAGTAAAACGGGTTTTACCCTCACTCGCTCGGCGGCTTCTGGCGCTGGAAATGTTAACGGTTTTTATTTGGCTATCGGGGCATAAAAATGAGCTACATGTATTCAGCATTAACGAATTCGTTTTATCCCGTAAGTATGAAACCAGACTATGAAAACGCTGGATCATGGCCTGATGATGCCTTTGAAGTGGCAGATAGCGTCTATGAAGAATTCTCCGCACTTGCGCCTGATGGCAAAGAGCGTAAGCCAGATGAGAGTGGATACCCATCGTGGATGAATATTCCGCCACCTTCAAAAGATGAACAGATAGCTGCGGCTGAGGAGCAAAAAAAAGCGCTATTGCTTGAGGCGCAAACAACGATCAGTCTGTGGCAGACCGAACTACAGTTAGACATTATCAGCGATGAAGACAAAGCTAGTCTGATAGCCTGGATGAAATACATCAAAGCTGTGCAGGCGGTAGATACTTCGAAAGCGCCGGATATCACCTGGCCGGATAAGCCGGAATAAATTCACGTTCCGGCACGCATGGCCGGTTTTAACCGTTCTGGCATTATGTATCGAGTACCGTCATTTTTAACGGTGCTGTAGCACTGTCAGTTATGGCGGTGTGTTCCAGAAGATGAAGCGGGCAAATGCCCGCTTTAGTTTTATGTGGATGCCGTCAGAACAGGCCCGACAGCGTACTACTGGCAGAGTTGTAGGCGGATGTGGCTTTATCCTTCAGCCCTGAAAGCAGATCGCCAACGGACGACGCTTGCAGGCGTTCGCGTAAATCTTCATCACAGCGCTGAAAGCTGATCGAGAACTCTATTTTTTTTGCTTTTCCGTAGCGGTCAAATTCCGTATGCGTGGCCTGTAGCCCGGTCAACACATACATGCCGTAAATCTGCCCTGCGCCGCTGATTAAAGGCCAGGGACGCCCGGTATATGCCTGCGTTGCCAGAACGGTAAGAGACACGTCGCCGCCCGTAATTTCAGGGTAAAGCACCCCATCAAGGTTGATCTGTGTTTCACCAGCGCCGATGTACTGCCATTTTGCCGATCGGTTGATGCGGTCATTTTTCACATGCCGCCAGTTAAGCGAATGGCGCAACTGCTGGTAAGGCAGCGTTTTCAGTTCAAAAACGAACATCCCGTATATCATCATCATAATGTTGCATCCCCTTAATCTCTGTCTTTGAAGCTGCCGCGATTGAGCCGCGCAAGGCGGGCCATTTCGGCATTCACCGCGTCGGCGGCAATCCGGCCAATTTCGCGCGCGTCCTGCCGGTCAACGCCGTGCAGATGTACATGGATTTCGCCCGTAAAGCCGCCAGTGGCAACAGGTATATTGCTGGCGCTGCGGCTGACTGGCAGAAGTTCAGCCTGTTTAACGGGAAGCGATGCCGCTACCACTGCAGGGCGTGCGCTTAACCCGTTGTTCCTGACCGTGCTGGCCCGCCGCGATTCCTTCCATTCCCCACGAACGGCCAGCGCACGCGGCAGGTTTTTAAACACGATATCGCCGGGGCCGATCTTCTTCGTGTTGTCGGCTGTCGCTTTGGTGTTGCTGTCGATGCTCTGCAACCTGCGCATAGTGCCGTTATCGCCGGTCAGCGGTGATGTTGACTGCGGTGCGCCAGGCGGAACGTTTTTCACCTCAACTTTTTTCGGCGCAACCTTAGCAATATCACCCTGAAGAAAAGCTATTTTGTCCTGAAGTACGGCCATGCGCTGTGCGTCTTCGATCTTCTTCCTTGCTTTTTCGGCCTCATCAGGCAGAACGCCGAGCTTTTTGAGTATCCATGCCAGCGTATCCAGCAGCATTTTCGCGGGTGTAAGAACAAGCTGGAGCGCTCCACCCAGAACGTTACCGAATACCTCACCGGCGCTGGCGCATTTATCCAGTGTTTCCTTGCTGGACTCCATAGGGGAAAGTAGAGATTTGAACCAGTTAAAGACCTGGCTGATACCGTTACTCATTGCATCAAATATGGGGCTGAACTGCGCGAAGGTCTCGCGTAATGGGGCCAGCCTTTCCATGATGCCGGTGAATACACCTGCAAAAAATGCTTTAAGAGGCTCCCAATACCGCCAGATGAGAACCCCGGCTGCAACAAACGCCGCAACTATCAGGCCAATCGGACTAAACAGCAGGGACAACGCCGTACCCAGCATGGACACCGCAGCAGTGATCATGCTCCATATGGCCGGTAAACCTGTGAGGCGAAGGGCGAGCATTCCGAGGTTTTTAGTCAGCGCACCCAGCGCGGCACCAGGTGCAAGAAATACCCCCATCAGTGCGCCACGCATAGCGGGGATGATGGTTGAAACTCCCCGCATTTTCCCTGCTAACGAACCGAGAACTGGCCCCCATCCGCGCACGCTTGCCATTGCCGGGCCGGAAGCTGTGCCGAGTGTTCGCAGAGCGGCAATCGTTCCGGCTATGCCTCTGCCTCCCGTCAACAGGGTAAAACCTAGCTGGAGTTTAGCCAGCGGCCCCATCAGCAGACCGATCGCCAGCGATGTGCCGCCAATGGCTGCGGTCAGTGCCAGAACGCTACCACCGACAACCAGCAGGGATTGTGCAAGCTTCGGATTCTCCTTAGCCCACTCCGTCATATTCCCCACAACGTCACTCAGTCCCTGAGTCAGGCTGCGAAGCTGATTGTTGACGAGATCGTTAATCTGGATGCGGAAGCCTTCCCAGGCGCTGTCCAGATTTTTGAGATCGCCATCAAGGTTATCCGCCATTATTTTGGCGGCTTTCTGTGCTTCACCTTTGGCGTTTTTCAGTTCACCCAGCAGCTTCTGAAGTTCGCCGCTCCCGGCCGACATAACCAGAGCCTGGAATGACTTTGACGCCTCTTCACCGGCAATATCTTTGAAGAATGAGAGCTTATCGGTATCCCCGTATTTGCTGATCTTTTTATAGAGATCGGTTAGAACCACTTCAGCAGGGCGCATTTTCCCCGTTGCGTCAGCGACTTCTACGCCCAATTCTTTAAGCGCGGTTTTTGCCCTGCCGGTTGGTGCGGCAAGGCGTGAAAATGTGGCCTGCAAACCTGTACCGGCGATACTCCCGCGCAGGCCTACGTTCGCCATTACGCCGATCATGGCCGTGGTCTGTTCGACGCTGACACCAAGATTGGAAAGACCTGTCCCGGCGTACTTCATCGCCTCACCGATATTTTGCAGGTCAGTGTTAGTACGGGTGAACGCGCCAGTTAATACGTCGCTGATGCGATCCATTTCTTTGGGATCGAGACGGAACTGCGACAGGATATTTGAGCTGATATCGGCGCTTTCGCCTAAATCCATGCCACCGGCCAGCGCCATATTGAGTACGCCAGGCAGTGCGGCCTGAATAGCCTGCGGAGTGAAGCCGGCCATAGCGAGAAACGCCTGACCGCTGGCAGCGTCAGTAGTGGTGAGCTGCGTTTCAGCGCCCAGCTTTTTGGCCTGCTCACGGAGTGCGGAAAAGTCAACGGAGCTTTTATCTATGCGGGTCAGCGCCTGCACGCGGGACATTTCACGGTCAAACCCAACTGCGGGGGATAAGAAGCGTCCCGCTGCGTAACCGGCAGCAGTGGCCCCGGCAACGGCCATCATGCCACTGCCGCGAAGTTTGCCCGCCGTTTGCTGCATCTGGTCGTAGCGCGCCCGTGCCTGCGTGACAGCGACAAGCTGTCGCCGTTCACGCTCAAGCGTCTGGTTGTATTGTTCGGTGCGGCGTATGGCGCTCTGAATGGTGCGATCGCTGCCGACAAGTGAAACGCCGTGACTGCGCAGCGCCTGTGAGGCGGCGCGTAGCTTAACCATTTCCTGCGTGCGTGCAGAATTAAGGCGCTCCAGCTTTGCGGCCAGCGCTGCCATATGGGCTTTTTGCTTGTCTGTAAGCTGTGTGCCTTCCCGCTGCGCCTGATTCAGACCTTCAAGCGTCCGGCTGGCGTCGTCAATTTTGCGGGAGGTCTTTTGCACGCTGTCGCGCAGGCGGTTGAACGTGCGGGACTGGCTGTCCAGATCTTTAATGCTGGACTGAGTTTTTTTGAGGGATTCAGACAAACCGCCCGCACTCTGGCGGGCGGCATTGACCGGGCGGGTAAGTTTATCGATCGCGCTGAACGCGACGCGGATATTAAGGCTTTTCACTTTCACTGGCTCCACTTCGGACAGCCGCCCGTTCACGCCAGGCTATGACTTCGCCCAGTTCCATCGTGAAGACTTCAGAGGGCGGCCAGTTGAAAACAACCGCGATATCAGCAACCAGATCGTCGATCAGGTCGAACCGCAGGAGTGTTACTGATTCTCCGTCTCCGCCTCGTTCGATGCTCCAGACCCCGCAGGCGTCAAAAAAGGGACGAGTGCTTCTGACAGGCTGACGAAATCGCGGGTATCCATTTCGTTAATTTCGGTCTGCTTGAGGCGCGGTGACGTTACACGGGTCAGCAGCACCGCCACCGAATCCACATCCATATTCATCACGTTGACCAGCTTCAGACCGCGCAGGGAGCCAGCCTGTTTGATTTCATCCGTGATCGCTACCTGAGTAATTTTTTCATCGCCGCGAACAACGGGTTTTGCCAGCGTAATGGTGTTATCAGTTTTCTTGCTCATTGTTGAATGCTCCAGGCGGCACGGGTGTGCCGCCACTTATCAGGTTAATCAGTTACCCATTCCCAGCGCAGACGTAATGCGGTCAGGGTAGATATTCTTGCCGTCTTTCTTGTAGATGAAGTTCAGCAGATCAAACTCAAACAGCGGCTTGTCGTCGATAGTGAGCTTGTAATAGGTGTTCTTCATCGTGTAGCTGACGGAGGTGTCTTCTCCCTGCTTGCTTTCGCCGCCGTCCATTTCGGTGATGCGGCCGCGTAGTTCAACCTCAACCAGCAGGCTTTCGCCATCGGTGTAATACTCACCAGCGAAGCGGAAACGGGTCTCGTCGATATCGCCGCAGTAGTTCAGCAAAAACGACTGAACCAGACCGCCAACCACCATCGTTGTATCCAGTGCACCACTGTCCAGACCGAGATCCACCGCAGCAGAGCCAATCATCCCGCCGCCCTGAAAATCTTCAGTTTTACGGGTCAGCTTTGGCAGCGTCACGGAAGAGACTTTGCCAATGCAGTTGCTGCCGTTCACAAAGCAGGTGAACAGGCGCAGTTTGTGAGGAACCGCCATTTATGCACCTCCCAGCGAAGAGAACGCCGATTCAAAGTATTCGTCGGTGAAGGTCTGGTAGAGCGTCAGATCTTCCATTGGTGGAACCGGCGTATATTTATAGCGAATGCGCACCTGACCTTGGCGAAGTCCGGTTGTCGGGTTATCCAGGATATCAAACCAGCATTCAGCGCCGATTAGCCGTCCCTGCGTCACCAGTGAATTGAGCTTACCGCTTATGCCGCTGACCACATCCTTGACGTTGGCCGGGGTTAGCGGTTCGTCCACTGATTCAAATTGCGCCTCCGCGATACTGTCAGCCAGAATCTGTGCCGTACGGGTATAAACCTCAAAGATATAATCTTTGGTGTCTGTAACGCGGTTGCCCCAGAACCGGAAACCGTTACGCTTGATGAGTGTCGTGATCTCCTTGTTGTTGAGTTCGTTCGCGTCGCTGTCTTCGGCCTGAAGCGACCAGAAAACATCCTGAGAAATACCCAGCACGTTGCTTACCGACACATTGGAAAGCGATTTATGCCAGCCCTGATTATTGTCAATCAGCGCGCGAAGGCCGCAGGCATAGGCCGGGGCCGGGAAGGTTTCGTTTTCTCCTGTCAGCGGGTTGTAGGTGATGAAGTCAGGCCAGATAAGCATTAGCTCGCGATAGGCGAAGGTCGCACGATATGCGGTGGCTTCAGCCATCGTTTTGCATCCATAGCAACTGGCGTAGACGAATGCGCGCAGGTTCTGTGCAATGACGCACATCGCGGAGGTCACTTCTTCCGTGTCGTAGCCCGGCACGGCCAGAATGCGCGGACGATAACCCACCTTCTGTTCGGCAGTCAGAAACGCGTACATGCCGGTATAGCTGCCGTCTTCTGCTGTGCCCCCCATAATGAGCTGCGACTGCGTTTTAGCGCCTTCCTCTTCCGTGGCTGCTGCCACGCGCACAACGATAACCTTCGGGCTGGTCTGGTCAGCGATGGCTTTAAGCGTTTTGTACAGGGAGCCGGTTTTACCCGCCTTACCCAGCACGTTGTTAACCCGCGTCAGTAACACGGGGGTATTCAGGGGAAAGGTTTCCGCGTCGGCATCATCCGCCACGGCAACTACCCCAATGACACTGGATTCAATGTCATTGATGGCCGTTACCAGGTCGGTATTCTCCCGGACGCGTACACCGTGGAAACGTGTCTCTGACATGTTAGCCACCATTACGTTATTGAGTTCGCAGTGATAATCCCTCATGTTTGACCGCCACTCACGCTATTGCGGGTCTGGCCGGATGGCGACAACAAAAACCGATTTAGTCTCTCCCGCGCGCGTGGGATCCTTCGCCGTAAGAAGGGGGAAGCATGGCACTTACAGACCTGACCAAATCACTTAACGACGCCGTAAGCAGTTATAACGATTCACTGACCGAGGCGGTAAAAAGTCCGGGATTCAGCATTACGATGGGCGGCAAGGTGCTGACGCAGCTTGATGATCGGATCATGTCGTTGTCACTGACGGACAACAGGGGTTTTGATGCCGATCAGCTGTCAATATCCATTGATGACAGTGACGGTATGGTTGCCCTGCCGCCGCGCGGGGCAGAGCTTGCCGTATCATTCGGCTGGCTGGGTGAACCGCTGACTTACAAGGGGTTGTATACGGTTGACGAGGTTTCCCACGAAGGCCCGGCAGATACCATTGGCGTTACTGCCCGCAGCGCTGATTTTCGTGAAGAGTTTAACGTAAAGCGCGAAGTCTCATGGCATGACGTGACCGTTGAGCGCGTTGTGTCGGCAATAGCGCACCGCTACGGACTGAAGGCGCAGATCAGTGAAATGCTCATGGATATTGAGATTGATCACGCCGACCAGACGCAGGAAAGCGATATGTCATTCCTTACCCGCATGGCGGAAATGCTGGGCGCAATTGCCACCGTCAAGAACGGCAGTCTGCTATTTATCCTGCCGGGTGGTGGTGTGACCGCTGACGGGAAGGCGCTACCCTCTGCCAGCATTGACCGCACGAGTGGCGACCGGCACAGATTCCGTATTGCCGATCGGGATGCGTATACCGGCGTCAGGGCTTACTGGCTGGATCTCAATTTTGGCAAAAAGAAAAAGGTCAGTGTTAAGCGTCGCAAGCCTGCAAAGCCTAAAAAAGAGAAGAGCAGCAGCCGTGAGGGCGATTACATGGAGGGCGCAGACGGTAACGTCTATGTGCTGCGCAAGACTTACCAGAATGAAGAGGCGGCGAAACGTGCGGCGGCGGCAAAGTGGCAACAGCTTCAGCGTGGTGCAGCAGAGTTTTCGATCACCCTGGCGCGTGGCCGCGCTGAGCTTTACCCCGAAATGCACGTCATGGTTAGCGGTTTTAAGGATGAAATAGACAATCAGGACTGGATTATTGCGCGTGCTGAGCACGTAATAGATGACAGCGGTTTTACCACCCGGCTGGAGCTGGAAGCAAAAATACCTGACTGGATAGCGGAAACTGAATAAAATGAAATGGAGTTCAACTCCCACAGGGGAGCCATCATTATGTTCAGATGTCCATTTTGCGGCGCTATGGCCCGCACCCGTACCAGCCGTAAAATAACCGATATGACGATCCGGCAATATCACCAGTGCCAGAATCTGGAATGTAGCCGGTCGTTCACCACGTTAAACAGCGTGGAAAGGGAGGTAACAAAACGCGCTGGCGTTGCTCCGTTGCCGCCCGATTTTATCCCCCGTGATGCCTTTCCAGCGTCTCACTATGGAAGGGAGCAGTTGAATCTGGCGCTCTAACACAAAACCCCGCAACGATTGGTGCGGGGTTTATCCTATTGAGTGTCATCGCCTTGCCTGTGCCGAACAATAACGCCAGCTAATTTATCTACGAGGCGTTCACATGCCTCCACATTCTTCACATCGCGAAGCTTGACAATAGCTGTCTGAGGCTCGCGATCACCGGTACTGAGATGTAGTTCTATTTCAACGTCATTCCTGTTTAGCAATCCCATCAGCGACCTCGCAACATCTTTTGCCTGAGTGGCAACCTTAAAAACAAGGTCAAGCTTATCCGCAATGCCACTCGCAAAGCAAACCGAACGGGAAAGTTCAAGGCCTTCATTACAAAAGTATCTCTCTATGTCCGGTGCCAAGTCAGGATCACATATAAACCTGATGCCACCAAACATTGCTTTGTGTAGCGGAGTCCCCGCGGGTTCCTGCATATGACGCCCCCAAAAAAAATAGTCGCATTCTACGATTAACCTCAACCAAGGTATCACCCGACTTTCCTGGGCTGGAAGTATTCGAGTTAAGCCCCGCAAGAAACGGGGCTTTTTGTCGATATGGTCAATCGGTGGACAGCAAGAAAAATAATCCTTTATTTTTCATATGGATAATGAAAAAAACAAGTTACTCTTAAGTCGCCTTCAATTTTAATTCTCTAACGCCGCCTTCTGCGCGACGACAATGGATTCGATCCCCCCTCTGGCCAGCGCCAGCAGGGTCAGCAACTCCTCATGACTGAAAGGTTCGCCTTCGGCGGTGCCCTGAACTTCAATCATACGGCCATCTTCGGTCATGACCACGTTCATATCGGTTTCTGCCGCCGCGTCTTCAACGTACTCCAGATCGCAGACCGCTTCGCCATTGACGATACCGACGGAAACCGCTGCAACCATCCCTTTCAGCGGGCTGGCTTTCAGTTTGCCGGCGGCAACCAGGCCGTTCAGGGCGTCGGCCAGCGCCACACAGGCACCGGTAATGGACGCGGTACGGGTGCCACCATCGGCCTGGATAACATCGCAGTCGAGGGTAATGGTAAATTCGCCAAGCGCTTTCAGATCGACCGCCGCACGCAGGGCGCGGGCGATCAAACGCTGGATTTCCATGGTACGGCCGCCCTGTTTCCCCTTCGCCGCTTCACGAGCGTTACGGGTGTGGGTGGCACGCGGCAACATACCGTATTCGGCCGTGATCCAGCCCTGGCTCTGACCTTTCAGGAAGCGCGGCACGCCCTCTTCAACGGTGGCGGTACAGAGCACTTTGGTTTCACCAAACTCAACCAGCACGGCGCCTTCTGCATGTTTTGTGTAATGACGGGTCAGGGTGATGGGACGTACCTGATGCACGCTACGGCCTGCTGGACGCATGATGATTTCTCCGGCGATGACGAATGTGGCTGCGCATTATACGGACTTCCCGAGCTTATTCCTATCCTGCAAGGGCTGTGAAAGCTATAATCCCCCCATCTCTTCTTTAAAAACAGGAACGTCTATGATCCGCAGTATGACCGCCTACGCCCGCCGGGAAATCAAAGGCACATGGGGCTCCGCCTCCTGGGAACTGCGCTCGGTTAACCAGCGTTATCTGGAAACCTACTTCCGTATGCCGGAGCAGTTCCGCAGCCTTGAACCGGTCGTGCGTGAGCGCATTCGTGCCCGTCTGACGCGCGGTAAAATTGAGTGCAACCTGCGCTTTGAACCGGACGCCAGCGCACAGGGCGAGCTGCTGCTGAATGAAAAACTGGCCAAACAGCTGGTAAGTGCAGCTAACTGGGTCAAAATGCAGAGCGATGAGGGTGAAATTAACCCGGTTGATATTCTGCGCTGGCCTGGCGTGATGTCTGCCCAGGAGCAGGATCTGGACGCCATCGCCGCCGATATCCTCGCCGCCCTCGACGGCACGCTGGACGACTTTATCGAAGCCCGCGAAACCGAAGGTCAGGCACTGAAAGCGCTGATTGAACAGCGTCTGCAGGGGGTCAGCGACGAAGTGGTTAAAGTTCGCTCCCATATGCCAGAAATCCTCCAGTGGCAGCGTGAACGTCTGGTCGCCAAACTGGAAGACGCGCAGGTCCAGCTGGAAAACAACCGTCTGGAGCAGGAACTGGTGCTGATGGCACAGCGTATTGACGTCGCCGAAGAGCTGGATCGCCTGGAAGCACACGTCAAAGAAACTTACAACATCCTGAAGAAAAAAGAGGCCGTTGGACGCCGTCTTGATTTTATGATGCAGGAGTTCAACCGCGAGTCGAACACCCTGGCGTCAAAATCCATCAATGCCGACGTCACCAACGCCGCCATTGAGCTGAAAGTGCTGATTGAGCAGATGCGCGAGCAGATTCAGAATATCGAGTAACGTTTCACGCGATCTCGCTTAGTCTCACTAAATCTCGTCAGGATAAAAAGGCCATTGTAAATCATGGCCTTTTTTGTTTTATATAGTCTCAAGATGTATCACTACAGCGCGTGTTCTGCGTATACTTAAAGGTGTACTTATTCAAGTTTAAGTACACACGTTTAAGTACACCCCCTCTGATGATGAGAGACATATGGGAAAACTGACAGACATACAAATCCGTACATGGATTAGAAACAATGAGCACTTTGCAGGGCGCTCTGACGGGAATGGGCTATACATCTGTTTTCCAGAGACTTATAGCGCCCCATTCTGGCGATTTCGCTACAAAATGGCTGGCAAAGCCAGAGTGATGCTGATTGGCTATTACTCAAGCATTTCGCTCTCGAAAGCGCGGGAAATTGCTAAAGAGCTGTCTGCCCGTGTCGCTTTGGGACATGACGTAGCAGGAGAGAAGCAGGAACGTAAAGCTGAAGCGTTGAAGAAGATGGAGGAGGAGAAACATGCGCTCCGTGTTTCAGAACTAGCTGCGGAATACTTTGAGCGTCAGATCCTCAACCGGTGGAAGCACCCTGACATTCTGCGTCGTCGCATAGACAAAGACATCAACCCTAATATCGGGCATTTCAGAATCGAAGATGTTAAAGCCTGGCATATCGACGATATGCTACAAAAGATCGTTCAGCGTGGTGCTCCGACAGTCGCTAATGACGTGCTTCGCTGGACTCGCCGTATTTTTGATTTCGGTATCAAGCGACATATGCTTGAAAGCAACCCTACTAGTTCTTTTGAAATCTCGGATGCTGGTGGACAGGAGCAAAGCAGAGAACGCTGGCTCAGCCGTGAAGAGTTGATGAAGCTCTTCCAGGCTATGCCCATGACAAAAGGCTTCTCACGTCAAAACGAGCTGACAATGAAGCTTCTGCTGGTGTTTTGCTGCCGCAAGATGGAGCTTTGCGGTGCCCGCTGGGAGGAGTTCGATCTTGATGAAGCGGTTTGGCACTTACCCGCTGAACGGGTTAAGAATGGTGATGCGATCGACATCCCTATTCCTGCGCCTGCGCTTGAGTGGCTGAAAGAACTGCATCAGATGTCCTGTAATAGCCAATGGGTGCTTCCAGCAAGAAAGATGCAGCACCGGATGATTCCTCACATTCAGGAAAGCACACTCCCTGTAGCATTGAGCAAGGTGAAGGGTAACCTCCCCGACGTGCCTAATTTTACTATTCATGATTTTCGACGTACCGCGCGATCGCACCTTGCGGCGTTAGGAGTTGATCCGGTAGTTGCAGAACGCTGCCTGAATCACAGAATCAAAGGTGTTGAGGGAATTTATAACCGTTATCAATATTTTGATGAGAGGAAGCAGGCATTGGAGTTGTGGGCTGACTTGCTTGTTTCTTTAGAAAGAGGTGAGGGCTATAACGTAATGCCGTTGAGAAAGAGCATCGCGTAAAATGTATTGGGACATAATTGATCTGATTGTCTTCGATGTGCCAATAAAAAGACAGATTTACAGCCTTTATCGTTATTCGTCGCTTACAGAATTCCTGCTCGATTTTTTGGGAAAATCACTAGTCTTTAGGTTATATGAATACAATTAACCTCAAAGTTGACTTCGCAGTAAGTAAATTGTGAAGCTAGGTTTTATATGTTTACATACAAATTATTTAAAATATCAGACATCAGGAAGGCTTATGTCACGTAGCTACATAATTGATACTAATGTTTTGTTACAGCATCCCCAAATTTTGTCTAGAGCCGGGAACAGGAAACTGGTTATCCCAAGGGCTGTGATGCTTGAGCTTTCACATAGAGGGAAAGGCAGCAAAGGATCAGAAATTGTTGATCTGGTCGACTCATCCATTCCTTCTGGTGTACAGATAGCTGAAGCTCCCAGACAACTAAAAAACGATCTCCTTCAATCCGATATTAATGCTCAGCGTTTAAACGGGGCAGATTTTGATATTGCACGGATAGCTATTGATTACGCAGAACAGCAAGGAGTTGAAGTTCCTTGTGTCGTGACCAACGATAAAGCATTGGCTTACTTTCTTGCAAGCCGAAATATCAAATCTATTACTAGTACTGAGTTTATCAGTGAGAGTAAAGATGAGTCTTTAAACAAAGAAATCGAAGAGAAAGCAGAAAAAGTTGTTTCATCTCAAAAGCGTTACCTGATAGCCAGCTTTGCGCTTGGTGCAATTGCATCCATGGCCGCAAAATTATTTTATTTCAATATAGAAGTGCTGGTATCTACAATTACAATTTGGGGTACGATGCTGGGATTGCCTGTGTTAGGGCTGATGCTATTTTGGTACAGAGAAAAATTCCGTCTTTCCTATGGTGCTTTCGAATTATGCGTTGGTATAATTATGTCTTATTACGTTTTCTTTCCAACCTTTAGCTATTCGGGTGTGGGTTTAAAAGAAGGAATTCAGATATTAGGTGGATTATATGTAATGGTTCGCGGACTGGATAATATTGGCAAAGGAGTGATTGGGACGAGATTCGAAGCGCTATGGTCAAAGGTTTTCTAAAATCCTAGTAACCTGCATCCATTGATTAACACACCAAAACGCATGTAATGCCTACGCTATCAAAGTGAGGGCATTACCATTAAAGAATAATCTTTCGACAACAGGTTATCTGTATTACTCCGCAAGCGGGATAAGTTTTTTACCCGTATCTTCAAAAAATGAAAATGAAGCCCAACGATATGTATATAATAAAGAAAACTTTCCAGCATAAATTTCAATAATTTCTTTTAGATATGACTTGCGTTTATTGTTCTCTGGGAATTGAGCCCCGAAGTTTACTATTGCACGTGGAGATAGACCACCTCCATTTCGCATAAAGAGAATAAAATTGCTTCCTCTAAGTACATTAAAATCTGCACAATTTGTCGAGTCATTATCAAACTTAGCAACTATATTTTTTATTTTGTCATACAAGCTAATCATATCCAAAAAAATCCTGTTATTCGCCAAGTGGATATTTCTTTTGTTTAATTCTGATATATACCTATCATCATCAATCTTGCCAATCGGATATCTGGCCTGAAGCACAATATCTTGTGACGCAATTTTTAATAGCGTCACTTCATCAACGGTTAATGACAGTTCTAAATCATTAGCCATGCTATCAAGCTTATGACTGTAATTGCGAAAAATAAAATCTAGCGTGCCTTTTTGTGCACCAAGATTCATTAAAAGAATCGCTGACTTTAATAACATTTCGAAAGCGTACCCCAGCATCAATCTGCTGGTTTTATCAGTTGCTGATGCGATGTCGATATATTCATGCACAACAGGGGATTTCTTATCTGTAACTTTAAACAAGTTTTTATTGCGTTCACCTTCACTTCTCAAAAACTTTGCTGATAAATATAGTTTTTTGGACTCAGCTAACCAAGCCTTGCGGTCAAAGATACCTTTTCCATTTTTCTGTGTGATGATTTCACTCTGCATTTCCAGCCCTTATATTCTTAGATAAAACCCGCAACTCATCCGGGGCCAATACCGTAGCAGTTATAGCCAACTACTTTCAGGAGGGGTTCAAATTCAATTGTGCTCATATCCTCGATCCGTTGCCAGTCTCGTTCAACCTCATCAGGGTTGAGACCACCCAGCGTAAAAGCATTAGTAGCAATGTGTCCGGTATGCTCATCTTGTAATCCGTTGATATCTTCAACAGGTAAATGGCCGAGATATAGATTTTGTTTTACAAAAAGTCGAAGAGTTAAGGTGACTTCCACCCTGTCACCGTATCCATTATCAATTTGAGTTTTGGCCCCCTCAAATATCAGTAACTCTTCATGTTCTCCCGGTTCACTCGGTAAAGCACCACTATCCCACCGAGACAGAGCAATCCCTAACGCCGTACCCAATAGCTCGTTCTCCGGGCTGTAGACTGGCAACTTGTAAAACTCATTTGGAATTAACAGAGGTTTAGGAGCAGAACATTTAATGCCAAAACTCATGAAGCTGTTTCTGAAATCACACAATACAGGGGCAGCCACTTCTGCCCGCCATTTATGGTCGCCTGTAGAAACTGGGCGGTAAAGCGCAATTTGTAATTTCTGTGCACGCCGCAAAGCTGATTTAGTAAAACCAGCAGGACAAACCAACGCACCCTGATGCGCACATACGTCCTGTACTAACCCGTGAAACTCTTCAACGCCTTTGACATCCACCGGATTTGCGTAATCTTTGCAATCAATAACAATACGCATCTTGTACTGACCAATTGACTGCTCCACCAGAACATCCACCTGCCTTTTGGTTTCGCTCTGGATGCCATCAAGCATCACATTGTGTTGCACTACAGCATCGGGAGAAAGCTGCTTTTGTATCATGGCAACAAGTTGTTCGAGAGCTTTCCAGTCGGGAATTGTTCTTTTATCTTGACCAGCCATTGTGCCGCTCCGTTTGTGTCTTAGATGTAAAGATACCACTGGAACAACCTGAAGAAGAAATTGTTAGTATCCCGGCAAAGCGGGCCATTCTCTTTCAGAAACCTGCCTGCAGACAAGCGGATTAGTTTACCTTTAAAGCGAAGCTATACTCCTCACTCAAAACAGCCATAGTCATCTGTTAGCTATGCCAAAATGATGGATGGCTGACATTGCATACGTTAAGAAATGTTAAGGCATGGGTTATTACCCTAGTTGTCATACAACGCTGCCTTTGTATCGGTGAATTTGTATCAACAAAATGTATGACGAATGCGCCAGAGTGTCTATGCATGTAAGACAGCATCCTCAATATGCTACGAACTGGAAAACGAATTGCAGATCAAGCGCTATGCTGTATACTTATACAGTATAGCGCTTGATCTAGCAGTAGCATAGAACCACAAAATGATATTACATTAGGATTTTCTTGGTCATTACAGGTCTATACACATGGCATTTGAGCAGGCGGTTTTTACTTTTTATAGAATAAATAAAGCGGGTTATTACGCGCATGGTAAGCCGGTCCCAGAATTCGGGAATGTAACGGAGATGTTAGCAGATCTGCAGCACTGGGCTAGTACGAAGACCTTAAAGCAGACCAAAACCTTCGAAGCCAATGAAGAGAGATACCCATGTTATCTTGTGGATGCAAAAAGGAATGGGGATGATTGGACATTGCTTATGTGGAATGAGATTCCAACAAATGGACAACAGGTACCTTCCATAAGTGAAACCGCAAGATTCGGCGCCGATCCAGAAGTTATCTTAAACGCAGTACAGGGGGGAAGTATACCGGGCTATGCAACCTACTTCTGGTTTCTTCCTGAGAGAGGTTTATTAGCTACAGTCAGGCTTCATAACAAGCTAACATCTCAGTCTTCACTCCAACAGTATCTTCACTGTTTCCTCAAACAATCTTCACAGCATGTTATTGCTGAGCCCGTGACTAATGAAGATGGAAGTGTTGAAGTCCGGATTACTGGTTATAAAAATAATCCACAAGATCCAGATGAAGAGAAAAAGCATTACATCCCAAAATTCAGTTCGAGTTTGGTTAGAAATCGAGGGAAACATGAAGTTATTAAACAAAATGCTAATCGCATTAAGAAAATTGAACGTATTGTTGAACTGGACTTGAGTAAACCTGAGGAGCTTGGGTTGTGGCAGAGAATGCTTCAGGTTGTTCATCTTGGAGCACCACAGGGGGCAGGGATAAGCACTAAGGTTAGGTATACTGTTTCACCTCAAGTAACCTTACAAGATGTAAATTCAATGATTGCTGATTGGGAAGCAGACCCAAGCGAAGTAAACGATTATGGTTTTTATTTTGAAGGTGAAGCAAACAAGCCTTATTGGCTAAGTAAATCTTTGGCGCGAATGGAGTTTCAGCTTGATCTGGAAAGAGAGAACATTGAATTTGTTCAACTCGATTCACTACTAAGTGAGCTGGTTGCAAAGAAAAACGCTATTTTGACTGGTGCGGGGCTATTATGAAATTGAAAGTGGTCATTGGGATTGCATGCGTAGTTGTAGTATTGCTTGCAGGAATATTGGGCAGAAATGTTGCTTTTGCTCTCCAGTGGCCGCTTTTTGAAGCTTTACGAACTACTGCCTCCATCATTTTTGCAGTTGTGGGGGCATGGTTTGCTATCATTTACCCTGAAAGATTAAAGAAATCCTTCAGGGGTGGTACTACTGATAGTAACGGCCAAGGCATTCATCGTCTTTTCACTCCGATTGTTCACTCAACAGCTATCTTAGCGACAGTATTAATTATTGGGGTTGTTGCTCCATTGCTGAAGCAATTTGATTGGATTTTGTCGCATAAAGATATTTTTAGAGGCATATCCTATGGATTGCTTGTTTTTCTTACCCTGTGGCAGCTAGCTACAGTATTGTTCAGTTTAATTGGTCCAGACATGGTTAAACGATATGTATCAAGACAAGATAGAGCTGAAGAGGCCGCCCAGGCAGTTATGCCTTCAAGGAAAGATAACTCCCCTTAATAAAGGCAAGTATCTCCATCGTTCTTGATACTTGCCTGATCAATTATTTCTTCTTGTATTTCCCGTCCATAGCACCGACAGCTGAAACACCACAATAGTTATCGCAGCTACGAGTCATAACATTGACAGAACCATCTTTCAATTCACTAATCACTGCCACACATGCACTCGATGAGTCGCTGTAAACCCAACGATTTCGCTGCCCTGTGCCTGCACCGACACGTTCAGCAATGCCCTCCATATTACAAACACCAGAAGTATTACCATGAGATGCATTAATATTAAATTCAGCAGTGTCATTCTCCGTCGACAACGATAAAGCGCCATTTCGCTTCACTTATTCAGCTGCATGCGCCATAGTAAAGCTACTGGCTAATAACAAAGTTAGAACTATCTTTTTCATTATTACTCCTTTATATACTGTTAAATATTAAAAACGTCTATACGAACAAATTATTACCGATATAATTTTGTACTAGAATATCCTTGCTTTCGTGTTTCCATACGTTGAGTATCATAGGTGTTTCCGCAATTAACACACGAATAAACATTAGTAATGTTGTATCGCTCTTCTGTCCAAGTTGACTTTATAATCATCTGCTTTCCATAATGAGGGCCTCGTGTATCTCCACCAACAATGGCTTGGTTTTGAGTTTTACTCCTGGGTATAGCGGATAAAAACTCTCTTTTAGTATCTATTAGTTGAATACTATATGAGGAATTGCAAACCTTACATCTAAGGCCGCTTGAAATAAAATAAAAAACCAATTTTACAATAGGAAATAAAAGCAGTAAAAAGATTAATGCACTGAAAATTAAACGAATCGGTATTTCCAGAGGCATGAAGATATAACCTATGCCTGAAATAACTCCCGTCAACCCCACTCCATATAGCCATGAATGAACGTTCGCATCACGCTTAATTTCATCTCGCTCTTTATTCATACTTCCCTCCTAAATTAACTCATATTGTTTATGTCGAGTAACATGACCTACCTCATTTCCTCTTCTTTAATCAACCAATCGTATATGTATGAGAAACATAGGGAGACTCAATAACCCTGAACGTCCCCGCACCAACAACATGGTTCATTACTTTTACATTCTGGATAGATGATTTTTCGCGTAATTGTGCACGATGGTAAAACGTAGAATATGCCACCAAGCCTTCCCCCCAGCTAATATCTCTTGTTGGGGCAATAATCGCATTGCAGAATGATTTGTGTAGGGTAAATAACTCTTCTGCACCATTACCAACAGAGCAACTTGAGAAACAAATGCATTTCCCTCTTAGTATCGGCCAGGCAAGTCGATCTAAATCTTGCCATGTAATAATAGCATCATCTGTTAGAGCAAAGCCTTGATCATATCCATGAGCACTAATGTGGACATATTTTATATTTTCTCTTTGAGCGACTTTTAACGCTTTAATGAGCATTTTCTCATTGATAGCCTCAATGCTTTTGGCATTGACCCCTTGTAATTGAAGTATACGCTTTAATGTTTCTCCTTCACCTCTGCCATCATAAATATCCTGATCACTACGTGATTCAATAATCAATACTTCCTGTTTTTTCATCAGCCACGCCAAACAAGATATTCGTTTATGAGTTTGTTATAGACATACCAAAAAGATCCCATCTTCAGTTCAAGGAGTTGGTTACCGCAAAAGCGTTAGATTACGAGGTATCCACAGTCTTGCTCCCTTCTCCTCCCTTCACCCAACGACTATAGATGCGCAAAATTCATTTATAATCCATAGGTGATGTTCATACAAGAGAAAAAAGGCCACAAACTTCCATCTATAGACATTTTACGGAAGTGAAGAGCAGTATATGGCCCAGTTACCCTCAGATAGTGCAGACAAACAGGTAGGCCAACGCATTCAAATGCGTCGTAAAGAGCTGGGAATGACAGCCCAGCACTTAGCGGAGCTTGTGGATATATCCCACCAACAGCTTTCGCGTTATGAACGTGGAACAAACAAGATCAACGTAGCCCATCTCGTGAACATCGCGGTTAAGCTCAACACACCGATTAGCTGGTTTTTCATTGATTGCTTCTCGACGTTTGAAAATGATGTCCTGAAACAACAGGATTTCGCACCTGTAAAAGATGCAGACTTGAAGAGTCGACTTGATAATATATGGCCTCGCTTAACACATGAGCAGAGGCGCATATTGATTATGTTTCTTGATAAATACACAAAATAACAACAATAAGCTATGGCTATTTTAGCCAATATCTTTCAAGATTCATAATCAAGGGATTTTTTATCCATTTCTACCATTTTCTCAACGATCTTTTCTTCACATAAAAGTTCTTCAACAAATTTTTTGATTTCAAATTTATTAACTTTGCTAGTTAAAGTTCTCAGTTCATCATGTTTTACTTGTTTCACTGTATTTCCTAGCGGTGATAGAGGTGTCTGAATATCTTTATTATTTAGTTCATCCAATATCTCTTTGTAACTTAAATTCTGTTCGTGTTTTAAATGACTAACGAGTTGATGTAAGTGCAGTAATTTCTGAGAATCATCTGTTTTTGGTTTATACGTTGTTACATGACCTGAAACTCTCAATAGATATTTCATAACTCCCGAATAGGTTTCTATAAGGTTATATTTCCCTTTCTCTGGGCGACGATAACCTAGAATCTCACATAATTCTATTAGCTTATCATAATGAGAGTCATCAAGCCTTATTGATAACTTTTTATCCCCAAGATTATCCAGTTTTTTCTTGCGCCTGTTTTGATATTCAATGTACTTCTCACGCCGATGAGCCAACTCTACTTCTTCTCGAATTTCACCTTTCTTAACCATGTATTTTCCTACCTGAATCAAACAAGTTTTCGATCTGATCATCAGATTAACATGGCAGCCACGCATTCAAGTAAAAAATCTGATGATCAGATAAAAAATCCGTTCTGCACACAAACAGATTCCAACCAACCAATTGATATTTATGTGAAAAAAATTAAATTTCAAAAAATCTGTAAAGACTGGCCGCATCAATTGGATGCGTAAACCAAACGGGCTTTTACGATGCACACCTCACGTCTGATCAAACTAAAAACCGTCCTTGAATACTGCGCTTTTTCAAAAGCGACGCTATATCGCCAGATCAAGGCAGGTCACTTTCCTGAGCCTGTTCGTTTGACTGGTGGAATCGCCAGTACAAATGAATCCTCGCGTGCCGTTGCATGGCGAGAAGAGGAAATACTGCAATGGATTGCCAATCGTCAAAAAGTGTCGTTAGCAGAAACCAAAATTTGATGACGTTTATGGGTCAGAAAATCCCATCCCTCTAATAGCACGTTATATGCACATAGATATGAATAGTGAGAGTAATAGCTGATATTGATTCATATGCTGATTACGGCCTCATATGGGCTGTAACTCTCACTATTCTGAGAAGGAATAGTTATGTTATTACACAGAAGCAATATAGATATATGTCAATCTTTAAATATCGGCAGCGATAATGACGGGCATTGCCTAAAAATAAGAATTGATAAGTTAACTGTAGTTAGTGGTTTTCTTCCTGAAGAGGAAAAAAAGGAAGTGTATAGTAAACTGAAAAAAATGAATCAGCGGAGTGAAAGGATATATCGAGTTGAATACATTAAGAACAAAAAGGAAAAACCTTATCGCAAATCACTAAATATATACAGTAGAAAGAAGAACTCCCCAGTTCTATTGCACATCGATTATGTTCCAAAGCATCCTAATACAGGAGGGCTACGTTTGGATTTTAATCCTCAACATATGACGAAAGTCAAAATAGATGATTTAGTATCATGGATAAATGTCAATTTAGGTGAGATATTTTATCGGCTACTTGTTCGAGCTTGGGTTACAAGAATTGACGTAGCTCTTGATGTATATAACTGCAAGCTAGATGATTACCTATGGGGATTAAAAAATGCAGGGAAGAGCACTTATTACGATACTGAAAATGGATTGCCTGGGTTTAGAATAGGCAGCAATCGCTCTCTTCTACATATTCATTGTTATGAAAAAGTTAATGCACACCGCAACAGAAAACTCATTTTGAAGGATCGTGCCAAACTTATTAATATCAATCTGGATGAGCATAAGCGCTTCTTGCGTATCGAAGCTCGATACAAGCCTGGCGCTAAACCAACCAGTAAGAAAAAGAATGCCTTGATGCTGGCCCAACTCCTAGAGATGAAGAACCCGTTCAAGCGACTTCAAGTCTACTCTAACAGCTTAGGAGAGGAGTTACTTACTAGAGGGTGTCTTACTACCCTCCCAAAAGAACCCAGCGTAATAGCGCTGAAAGCCAGTCTCAGACAACAGCTAGGGCGTTCACGCTTGAATGCCTTACTTGCTAGACATAAAACAGTGCTTTTCGATGAACGTGAGATCTGGAGTCTGTGGCCACGCTGCGTTGAGCAATTAAGCAGCATATACAACATAGCATCTGCTTACGGTGTACTTAAGGGTGTAGCTAATCGAAAGGACGATTAGAGAAAACACTTATAAATCAAAGCATATATACCACTACTCAACATTCAGATTCATCACGCGATCTCGCGTTGTCTCGCTAAGTCTCATCTGGATAAAAAGGCCATTATAAATAATGGCCTTTTTTGTTTTATATAGTCTCATATCGTATCACTAGAGCGCGTGTTTCATGTGTACATAGACGTGTACATACTGGCATTTATGACACGCAGTTTATGTACACAGCAATGAGACAAGATGAGCATGGCGAAACTGACAGACGTACAGATCAGAGCATGGAAAAATTCAGGTGAGCATTTTGAGGGAAGGGCTGATGGAGACGGGCTGTATCTATGCTTCCCAAAGAGTTACTCAGCTCCATTTTGGCGCTTTCGCTATCGTTTTGCGGGAAAGCAGCGGGCAATGGTCATAGGCTCAGATTCAACATTGAGTAATATCGCAGTCCATATCGAGGATATCCTCGATATGGTCAACATCGGGCGGGAGCTCAGTTTCACCGCCCCACAAATTCCAGAACTCCCTGCTTTTCAAGCCAGTCGGCCAGCGCCATGATGTCCGGATGAGCAAGCCAGCGTTGTAGCTGCCGGATGCGCTTATCCCCTGTGCCGGGCAACGAACGCCACTGCCGATCGGTTCGCTCAATAAGTTTCTGCCAATGGCTGACCCCCAGCGCATTTAGCGCAGCCTGGGTAAGCGGGATCCCCATAACCTTGACCCAGCGAATAAACGGCCTGTCGCGTACCAGGGTAAAACGGTGCCAGAGCTGTTCTGCTCTGGCAGGTGAGATACCCGGCGTCGCCTGCAGCTGAGCTTTGGTCAGCGCCAGCCAGGAGAAGATATGCTCGAACCGGTGTGTCTGATGCAGCAGTCGCCATCCCGCCTCGCGAATACCCTCTATATTGAGTCCCTGCGCAGAACCCAGCCATACCAGCCGAGCGATAAACTGCTCCGTGCAGCCTGCCAGGGCGTAAAAGCAGGTCAGCGAGGTTAACCCGGATTCCGGTGGCGTCGGCTTATCGCGAACGATGGAACGCCACACCACACGGTCAATTCTGGGGATCCCCTGGCCCGCCAGGCTCACCTGAATCTGATCGCCTGGGGCGATATCGAGGCTATTCCAGCGCGTCAGCGAACCAATATTCACCCGCTGCACTCGCTTATCGTCCAGCTGTACCGGCTCAAGCTGCGCCACTACCGCAATTCTGCCGGTACGCCCGACGGTAAACTGGATCGCCCGGACCTCCGCGACCTGGGCAACGGGCGGATATTTCCAGGCAACGACCCACTCCCCTTGTCCGGGCAGCCAGCGCTGGCCATCCGGCTCCGTCGCGGCCCGAACCACTACGCCGTCGGTGACAAAAGGCAGCGGTTCGCTAAACCAGCGGATACGCAGCCCGGCAACGGCCTGACTGTCTTCAACCGGAAAGGTATAGCGTCCGCTTAGGGCAAAACCTCCGGCGCTTAGCTGTGCCAGCCGCTGCTCCATCGTTGCCGGACCGTCGGGCCAGGCCCAGATAAACAGGCCAATCTCCTGCAACAACAGAGAAGGCGTATTACGCATCATCGCACCGGCCACTTTTGCCCGCGCGTTCACGCCACCCATTTGCTTCTGGCTATGGCCGTCGCGCTGCAAAAACAGTTCACCCTGCAGGACACTGTTGGCAAGCGCACCCTGCACGTGCTGCGGAATCGATGGGATCTGCCGGACCCGGGCCGTCCAGTCCTCTCCCTTCAGGCCGTTTCCCCGACTGATTGCCTGCTGCATCACGCCATTTCGGTAGATGAGCGTCACCGCCACGCCATCAACCTTAGGCTGCGCCCAGAGTTTTTGCCTGCCCACCATCCAGCGGGCAAGCTGGCGCTCATCCGCCAGTTTTCGCACGCCCGTATGCGCAACGGGATGGACGACGGTGCCAACAATCGGCGGCGTTTCCAGGTCATCAGATACCGGCAGGGAAAAGCAGCGCCGCCAGTAAGCCAGCCGTTCACTGAGCCGGTCATAGACCTCATCGTTTACCGCGCTGGCCCCCTGCTGCCAGTAATCTTCACGCCATTGTACAAGCTGCTGGTGCAGAAGCGTGACCTCCTGCTGCGCCCTGGCTGGCGGCCATACCGGGCAATCCGCCAGGCCCTGAGTGCAGTACAGTAGAATGAGCACCACACCGATTATCCTTTGCCACATGACCGTCCCTCCCGAAATCGTTACGGAGGATATAACCGACAAGGGGAAAGCGTGCGAGCCGCAAAGGTTAAGGCTGCGTGAAGGTTTGTAGCCTTTTAATCAGGTTGCTGTAACGCATAGTGAAAACCGGAAAACCCACCGCATAATCGAACAATCCGCCTTAAAAAGTGTGACAAAGACTACGTCGCGCAGCGCCGCCGTGTATAATAAGCCCGTATGTAAGCCCTTATTCACTCGCACATACACAAGACTCTCATGGCTCAAGGTACGCTTTATATTGTTTCGGCCCCAAGCGGGGCGGGTAAATCCAGCCTGATTCAGGCGCTGTTAAAAACCCAGCCGCTGTACGACACCCAGGTTTCTGTTTCACACACCACGCGTGCGCCGCGTCCGGGTGAAGTGCACGGGGAACACTATTTCTTTGTGAATCACGACGACTTCCGGGCGATGATTGGCAGAGCAGCGTTTCTGGAGCATGCGGAAGTGTTTGGTAACTATTACGGCACCTCGCGCGAAACCATTGAGCAGGTTCTTGCAACCGGCGTGGATGTGTTCCTGGATATCGACTGGCAGGGCGCGCAGCAAATTCGCGAAAAAATGCCTCAGGCACGCAGTATCTTTATCCTTCCGCCGTCGAAAGACGAACTGAATCGCCGTCTGCGCGGTCGCGGTCAGGATAGCGAAGAGGTCATTGGCAAGCGTATGGCGCTGGCCGTTGCGGAAATGAGCCACTACGCCGAATATGATTACCTTATTGTGAATGATGATTTCGATACCGCCCTGGGCGATTTGAAAACCATTATTCGCGCCGAACGTCTGCGCATGGGCCGTCAAAAGCAGCGACATGACGCTTTAATCAGCAAACTGTTGGCAGACTGACACCACTTTCAGTATCATGCCCAGTCATTTCTTCACCTGTGGAGCATTTTAAATATGGCACGCGTAACTGTTCAGGACGCTGTAGAGAAAATTGGTAACCGTTTTGACCTGGTTCTGGTCGCCGCGCGTCGCGCTCGTCAGATGCAGGTAGGCGGAAAAGATCCGCTGGTACCGGAAGAAAACGATAAAACCACCGTTATCGCACTGCGCGAAATTGAAGAAGGTCTGATCACCAACCAGATCCTCGACGTTCGTGAGCGCCAGGAGCAGCAAGAGCAGGAAGCCGCAGAACTGCAGGCCGTTACCGCTATTGCTGAAGGTCGTCGTTAATTAAACCTGCGGGTCGCCCTTGTATCTGTTTGAAAGCCTGAATCAGCTGATTCAAACCTACCTGCCGGAAGACCAGATTAAGCGTCTCCAGCAGGCGTATCTCGTTGCACGTGACGCTCACGAGGGCCAGACACGTTCAAGCGGTGAACCCTATATCACGCATCCGGTAGCGGTGGCCTGTATCCTGGCCGAGATGAAACTCGACCATGAAACGCTGATGGCCGCGCTGCTGCATGACGTGATTGAAGACACCCCCGCCACCTACCAGGATATGGAACAGCTGTTTGGCAAAAGTGTAGCCGAGCTGGTGGAAGGGGTATCCAAACTTGATAAGCTCAAGTTCCAGGATAAAAAAGAGGCGCAGGCCGAAAACTTCCGCAAGATGATTATGGCGATGGTGCAGGATATCCGCGTCATTCTGATCAAACTTGCCGACCGCACGCACAATATGCGCACCCTGGGCTCTCTTCGCCCGGACAAGCGTCGCCGCATCGCCCGTGAAACCCTCGAGATTTATAGCCCGCTGGCACACCGTTTAGGTATTCATCACATTAAAACCGAGCTGGAAGAGCTGGGTTTTGAAGCACTGTACCCGAACCGCTTCCGGGTGATCAAAGAGGTGGTGAAAGCCGCGCGCGGCAACCGTAAGGAGATGATTCAGAAGATCCTGTCGGAGATCGAAGGGCGTCTTCAGGAAGCGGGAATCGCCTGCCGCGTCAGCGGTCGCGAAAAACATCTCTACTCGATCTACTGCAAAATGGTGCTGAAAGAGCAGCGTTTCCACTCGATTATGGATATCTACGCCTTTCGCGTGATTGTCCAGGATCTGGATACCTGCTATCGCGTACTCGGCCAGATGCACAGCCTCTATAAGCCGCGTCCGGGTCGCGTGAAAGACTATATCGCCATCCCTAAGGCTAACGGCTATCAGTCCCTGCACACCTCGATGATCGGCCCGCACGGCGTTCCGGTTGAAGTGCAGATCCGCACCGAGGATATGGACCAGATGGCGGAGATGGGGGTTGCGGCACACTGGGCGTATAAAGAGCACGGCGAAAGCAGCACCACCGCACAAATCCGCGCCCAGCGCTGGATGCAGAGCCTGCTGGAACTTCAGCAGAGCGCGGGCAGCTCCTTTGAATTTATCGAGAGCGTTAAATCCGATCTTTTCCCGGATGAGATTTACGTTTTCACCCCGGAAGGCCGCATTGTCGAACTACCTGCGGGCGCGACGCCGGTGGACTTCGCCTATGCGGTGCATACGGACATCGGCCACGCCTGCGTGGGTGCACGCGTCGACCGCCAGCCTTACCCGCTGTCCCAGTCCCTGACCAGCGGCCAGACGGTAGAGATCATCACGGCTCCGGGTGCGCGTCCAAACGCGGCCTGGCTGAACTTTGTCGTCAGCTCGAAAGCGCGCGCCAAAATTCGCCAGATGCTGAAAAACCTCAAGCGCGACGACTCCGTCAGTCTTGGCCGTCGTCTGCTCAATCATGCTCTTGGCGGCAGCCGCAAGCTGGCCGAAATCCCGCAGGACAATATCCAGCGCGAACTCGACCGCATGAAGCTTGCCACCCTGGACGATCTGCTGGCAGAAATCGGCCTCGGCAACGCCATGAGCGTGGTGGTGGCGAAAAACCTGCAGCAGGGTGAACCCGGAGCCATGTCCCTGGGCACCCAGAGCAGCGGCCATCTGCCGATTAAAGGCGCTGACGGGGTGCTGATCACCTTCGCCAAGTGCTGCCGTCCGATCCCCGGCGACCCGATCATTGCCCACGTCAGCCCCGGTAAAGGGCTGGTTATCCACCATGAGTCCTGCCGTAATATCCGTGGCTACCAGAAAGAGCCAGAGAAGTTTATGGCAGTGGAGTGGGACAAAGACACCGGCCAGGAACTGATCACCGAAATCAAGGTGGATATGTTCAACCACCAGGGCGCGCTGGCTAATCTGACGGCGGCAATCAACACTGCCTCTTCCAATATTCAGAGTCTGAATACCGAAGAGAAAGACGGCCGCGTCTATAGCGCCTTTATCCGCCTGACGGCGCGCGATCGCGTTCATCTGGCGAATATTATGCGCAAAATCCGCGTGATGCCGGACGTGATTAAAGTCACCCGCAACCGAAATTAGACTCAAACACAAAATCATTCGAATTGTGTCAAGGCGGCAAGCGAATGAATCTCCAGGAGCGTACAGAAGTACGTGACTGGGGTGAGTGAGTGCAGCCAACGCCGAGGTGATTTGAAGGATGACGTGTTTATGAATGAAAAGCGGTATCAACGGATCTGTGAGATGCTCGCCAGGCGACAGCCTGACCTGACGGTCTGCATGGAGCAGGTCCATAAACCGCATAACGTTTCCGCCATTATCCGCACCGCAGACGCCATCGGCGTGCATGAAGTCCACGCCGTCTGGGCGGAAAGCAAAGCGCGTCCGGGCCTCTCTGCCGCCGCCGGCAGCAGCAGCTGGGTAAAGCTGAAAACCCACGCCACCATCGGCGATGCCGTTGCCCATCTGAAAGGCAGCGGGATGCAAATCTTCGCAACGCATCTCTCTGATAAATCGGTAGATTTCCGCGAAGTTGACTACACAAAACCGACCTGTATTCTGATGGGCCAGGAGAAAACCGGGATCACCCGGGACGCGCTGGATCTGGCGGACCAGGACATTATCATTCCGATGATAGGCATGGTGCAGTCGCTTAACGTCTCGGTGGCCTCGGCCCTTATCCTCTATGAAGCCCAGCGTCAGCGCCAGAATGCGGGCATGTATGAGCGTAAAAGCAGCCTGCTGGCGCAGGACGAGCAGCAGCGTCTGCTGTTTGAAGGCGGCTACCCGGTGCTGGCCAGAGTGGCTAAACGTAAAGGCCTGCCTTATCCCCATATCAATGCGCAGGGCGAAATCGACGCCGATAACGCATGGTGGGCCACTATGCAGTCGGCGAAATAACCCATGAAAGGCCGCCTGCTTGATGCCGTCCCATTAAGTTCGCTAACGGGCGTTGGCGCCGCGCAAAGCAGCAAGCTTGCCAAAATCGGCCTGCATACAGTGCAGGACCTTCTGCTCCATCTGCCCCTGCGCTATGAAGACCGCACCCAGCTCTATCCGATAGGCGACCTGCTGCCCGGGATCTACGCCACCGTGGAAGGCGAAGTCCTCAACAGCAATATCACTTTCGGCGGCCGCCGGATGATGACCTGTCAGATTAGCGACGGCTCCGGCATCCTCACGATGCGCTTTTTCAACTTCAACGCCGCGATGAAAAACAGCCTCGCTACCGGCCACCGCGTGCTGGCCTACGGTGAGGCGAAGCGCGGGAAGTATGGCGCAGAGATGATCCACCCGGAGTATCGGGTCCAGGGCGATCTCAGCACGCCAGACCTGCAGGAAACCCTGACGCCGGTCTACCCGACCACCGAGGGCATTAAGCAGGCGACGCTGCGCAAACTGACCGATCAGGCGCTCGACCTGCTGGATACCTGCGCCATCAGCGAACTGCTGCCGCCGGAACTTGCTCAGGGCCTGATAAGCCTGCCCGCTGCGCTGCGTACCCTGCACCGCCCGCCGACGTCGCTCCAGCTAAGCGATCTGGAGAGCGGCCAGCACCCGGCGCAGCGGCGCTTGATCCTCGAAGAATTACTGGCCCATAACCTGAGTATGCTGGCGCTGCGCGCCGGGGCTCAGCGCTATTACGCCCAGCCGCTAAGCGCCCAGGATAATCTCAAAGATGGCCTGCTGGCGGCGCTGCCGTTTAAACCGACCGGCGCTCAGGCGCGGGTGGTGGTGGAAATCGAAAAGGATATGGCGCAAAGCGTGCCGATGATGCGCCTGGTGCAGGGCGACGTCGGCTCCGGTAAAACGCTGGTGGCGGCACTGGCTGCCCTGCGGGCGATTGCTAATGGCAAACAGGTGGCGCTGATGGCCCCGACTGAGCTACTGGCCGAACAGCACGCCAGTAACTTCCGCAGCTGGTTTGCCCCGCTCGGCGTTGAAGTGGGCTGGCTGGCGGGTAAACAGAAGGGCAAAGTCCGACTGGCGCAGCAGGCAGCCATCGCCAGCGGTCAGGTGCAGATGGTGGTCGGCACCCATGCGATTTTCCAGGAACAGGTACAGTTTAATGGCCTGGCGCTGGTGATTATCGATGAACAGCACCGTTTTGGCGTCCACCAGCGTCTGGCGCTGCGGGAAAAAGGCGAGCAGCAGGGTTTCCACCCTCACCAGCTGATTATGACCGCCACCCCCATCCCGCGTACGCTGGCGATGACAGCCTATGCAGACCTTGATACCTCCGTCATTGACGAACTGCCACCGGGCCGTACGCCGGTGACTACCGTGGCCATCCCCGATACGCGGCGCAGCGAGATTATCAACCGCGTGCGCAGCGCCTGCACCGGCGAAGGCCGCCAGGCCTACTGGGTCTGCACCCTGATTGAAGAGTCCGATCTGCTGGAAGCCCAGGCCGCCGAAGCGACCTGGGAAGAGCTGAAACTAACCCTGCCGGAGCTGAATATTGGCCTGGTCCACGGGCGCATGAAACCGGCAGAGAAACAGGCGGTGATGCAGGCCTTTAAGTCGGGCGAGCTGCATCTACTGGTCACCACCACGGTGATTGAAGTCGGCGTCGACGTCCCCAACGCCAGTCTGATGATTATCGAAAACCCCGAGCGACTGGGCCTTGCGCAGCTCCACCAGCTCAGAGGCCGCGTGGGTCGTGGTGCCGTCGCCTCTCACTGCGTGCTGCTGTTTAAATCCCCCCTGTCGAAAACGGCGCAAAAGCGCCTGCAGGTGCTGCGCGACAGCAACGATGGCTTTGTGATTGCGCAAAAAGATTTAGAGATCCGCGGGCCGGGCGAACTGCTCGGCACCCGCCAGACCGGCAACGCCGAATTTAAGGTCGCCGACCTGCTGCGCGATCAGGCCATGATCCCGGAAGTTCAGCGCATCGCCCGCCATGTTCATGAACACTACCCCGAACAGGCCGCGGCGCTGATCGACCGCTGGATGCCGGAAACCGAACGCTATTCCAACGCGTAGTACCCGCTGCGCGTCATCTTTATCGCTAAACGAGTGAGTTATGAGACGAGAGCTTGCCATCGAATTTTCCCGCGTGACCGAAGCCGCTGCCCTGGCCGGGTATAAATGGCTGGGCCGCGGCGACAAAAATACCGCCGACGGCGCGGCGGTCCACGCCATGCGCATTATGCTTAATCAGGTCAATATCGACGGCACCATCGTCATTGGCGAAGGCGAAATCGACGAGGCGCCGATGCTATATATCGGCGAGAAAGTGGGAACCGGCGAGGGCGACGCGGTGGATATCGCCGTCGATCCTATCGAAGGCACCCGCATGACGGCGATGGGTCAGGCCAACGCCCTGGCGGTACTGGCTGTCGGCGATAAAGGCAGCTTCCTGAACGCCCCGGATATGTATATGGAGAAGCTGATCGTCGGCCCAGGTGCAAAAGGCGCTATCGACCTTAATCTTCCTCTGGCAGAAAATCTGCGCCATATCGCCGCCGCGCTGGATAAGCCCCTGAGCGAGCTGACGGTGACCATTCTCGCCAAACCGCGCCATGACGCAACCATCGCTGAAATGCAGCAGCTCGGCGTGCGCGTCTTCGCCATTCCCGACGGCGATGTAGCGGCTTCTATTCTGACCTGTATGCCGGACAGCGAAGTCGACGTGCTGTACGGTATCGGCGGCGCGCCGGAAGGCGTTGTGTCTGCCGCCGTGATCCGCGCCCTCGACGGCGATATGCATGGCCGCCTGCTGGCCCGTCACGAGGTTAAAGGCGACAGCCCGGAAAACCGTCTGATCGGTGAAAATGAGCTGGCCCGCTGTCAGGCGATGGGTATTGAAGCCGGCCGTGTGCTGCGCCTGGACGATATGGCCCGCAACGATAACGTAGTGTTTTCCGCCACCGGCATCACCAAAGGCGATCTGCTGGACGGCATTACCCGCAAGGGCAATATGGCGACCACGGAAACCCTGCTGATCCGTGGCAAGTCACGCACCATCCGCCGTATCCAGTCGATTCACTATCTGGACCGCAAAGACCCGGACGTGCAGCGCCATATTCTGTAATCACGGGATTTATCTCTGAGAGCTTTCCGGCCCCGTTGGGCTGGAAATCTCCCGCCAGAGTGGCGAAGATAGGGCATCCAATCAGAACAGGAGATCATTATGGCGGACTGGGTTACCGGAAAAGTAACAAAAGTGGAGTTCTGGACCGATTCGTTGTTCAGCCTCACCGTTCATGCACCTGTTCTGCCCTTCACCGCCGGGCAGTTTGCCAAGCTGGGGTTAGAGATTGACGGCGAACGCGTCCAGCGCGCCTACTCCTACGTAAACCCGCCTTCCAGCCCCGACCTTGAGTTCTATCTGGTGTCCGTGCCGGAAGGCAAACTGAGTCCGTCCCTGGCGGCGCTGCAGCCGGGAGATGAGGTGCAGATAGTCAGTGAAGCCGCGGGTTTCTTTGTGCTGGAAGAAGTGCCGGACTGTGAAACCCTGTGGATGCTGGCAACCGGCACCGCGCTGGGACCCTATCTTTCGATTTTGCAGGAAGGCAAAGATCTTGAGCGGTTTAAGAATCTGGTGCTGGTGCATGCGGTACGCTACGCCGCCGATCTCAGCTATCTGCCGCTAATGCTGGAGCTGCAGCAGCGCTATGAAGGCAAGCTGCATATTCAGACCGTGGTCAGCCGTGAAACCCTCCCCGGTTCATTAACCGGCCGCGTGCCGGCACTGATCGACAGCGGGGAGCTGGAAGCGGCCGTTGGCCTGCCGATGACCCCCGATAACAGTCATGTGATGCTGTGCGGGAACCCGCAAATGGTGCGCGACACCCAGCAGTTGCTGAAAGATACCCGGCAGATGACTAAACACCTGCGCCGTCGGCCGGGGCATATGACCGCCGAACACTACTGGTGATCAGCGGTATTTGACGGTCTGGGTGGCTTTACCGAATTTGTTTTCTCCCTGGGTACCGACAAATGCGCCCAGGTCGATAAACATCATCACCATAATAAGCGTCGGAATAAAGCGCCCTACCGCCCATTCCCAGATCCCCGTCAGCATCACCCAGTTACCGGCCAGCAGCATCCAGGCGACAATCATCATCAGCGCCCAGAGGCCGGATTTTCCGCGATCGTGCAGACGCTTAACGGTCACCGCCGCCGTCGGCCACAGCAGGCAGACCAGCATAAAGGCCGCCGTTTGCAGGCTCAGCATGCCGCCACCGGCAAGCGTGAACAGCACCACCATCGCCAGCGCCCAGATGCCGATCCAGATCCAGAAGTCGCGGCGTCCGATGCGCCCGTTAATTGAGAATAACCACTGCTGCAGGGTCATATCCGTTTCCTTTTTATCTTAAGGCCCATAGTTTACCCTTTTACGCGCAGCTTTTGACAACACCCACCGTTATCGTTTTAATCAGTCGGCTAACGACGAAAAGGGCTATCTGCATGAAGACACGGCGCTATCCATTTTTACTCCTGCTGGCCATCTGCCTGAGCGGGCCGACGGCGGCGGCCGAACAGGAAGTCGCTGCTGCGGCACCGTATCTGCTGTCCGGTGCGCCGGTATTCGATCAGTCCATCAGCCAGTTCCGCGAGAAATTTAACCAGGATAACCCGGCCCTGCCGCTCGGCGAATTCCGCGCCATCGATACGCGTCGGGATCGGCTAAACCTGACCCGCGCCGCCAGCAAGATTAATGAAAACCTGTACGCCTCGACCGCCCTTGAGCGCGGCACGATGAAAATTAAGTCGATGCAGGTGACCTGGCTTCCTATTCAGGGCCCGGAAAAAAAAGCGGCCAAAGCGAAAGCCATGGAGTATATGGCCGCCATCATTCGCAGCTTTTCCCCTGGCTTAACGCCCGAGCAGAGCCAGAAAAAACTGCAGGCGCTACTGGCCAGCGGCAAAGATAAACACTACTACGCCGAGACGGAAGGGCCGATTCGCTATGTTGTGGCAGATAATGGCGAAAAAGGACTGACCTTCGCAGTTGAACCGATTAAGCTGGCGCTATCTGATAGTCTCGAAAGTGGCAATAAGTGACGAAAAGCAAAGCCTCTGAGGAGATCAATCTCTATACTGATTCACAGACCATGCTGCCCTGAAGGGTGGCCGTAATCCTTAATTCGCTGACAAAGCGTGGAGAATTGAAATGCGACATCCTTTAGTGATGGGTAACTGGAAACTGAACGGCAGCCGCCATATGGTTAACGAGCTGATTGCCAACCTGCGTACCGAGCTGGCCGGTGTTGTCGGCTGCGGCGTCGCTATCGCACCGCCGGATCTGTACCTGGACATCGCCAAACATGCGGCGGCTGGCAGCCATATCAACCTGGGCGCGCAGAACGTTGACGTTAACCTGTCCGGCGCATTCACCGGTGAAACCTCCGCTGAAATGCTGAAAGATATCGGCGCGAAATATATCATTATTGGCCACTCTGAGCGTCGTACTTACCACAAAGAATCCGACGAATTTATCGCCAAAAAATTCGCCGTGCTGAAAGAGCAGGGTCTGATCCCGGTACTGTGCATCGGTGAAACCGAAGCAGAAAACGAAGCGGGCAAAACCGAAGAAGTGTGCGCACATCAGATCGACGCGGTGCTGAAAACGCAGGGCGCGAGCGCATTCGACGGCGTTGTGATTGCCTACGAACCGGTATGGGCTATCGGTACCGGCAAATCAGCGACCCCGGCGCAGGCGCAGGCGGTGCACAAATTTATCCGCGACCACATTGCCAAAGCCGACGCGAAAATCGCTGAACAGGTCATTATCCAGTACGGCGGTTCCGTTAACGCGGCTAACGCCGCAGAGCTGTTCACCCAGCCGGATATCGACGGCGCGCTGGTTGGCGGTGCTTCCCTGAAAGCGGACGCCTTCGCGGTAATCGTGAAAGCAGCAGAAGCAGCAAAACAGGCGTAATTTCCTGACTCTCTCCCCCGACGGGGGGGAGAGTAGCAGGCTTAGAGTTTCCCCAGCACCCTGAACCAGGCATAGTCCAGCGGCAACAGCAGCAGATAAGTCGCGGCCGCCAGGGCCAGACACAGCATCATCCCTGCCCGCGCAGGCACCTTCCCTAACGCCATCGCCACCACAATCGGCGACGCCTGATACGGCAGCAGCGGCGTGGAGTATCCCAGCACCTGAATCATAATCACCGACAGCAGCGGAAAACCAGTCGCGTCGGCAAAACGTTCCGCCAGCGTCGTGTAGAGCGCCGGTACGCCGTTGGCGGTCATTATAAAGTTCATCGCGGTGGTAATGCTGGTCAGGGCCAGGAAGCTGGTAAAGGGCCGCTGCGGGTCCAGAGGCATCACCTGCAGCAGAGCTTCGCCGACCGCGCTGCCGATACCCGTAGCGGTGACGGTGATCGCCAGTCCCAGAATCCCCGCGACATAGATACAGGTGCGGATATTCACCCCAGCGGCAAACTCTTCCCCGTTAATAAAGCCCACGCGCGGCAGCAGCGTCACGCAGGCCGCCGCCAGACCGGTCCAGGCCGGGCCGATACCGTGCCAGGCTTCCGTGACCCACAGCCCCAGCACCACCGCCAGCAGCCAGGCCAGGCGTTTTTCCGCCCCGCTTATCGGCGTCGTCGCGAGTTGCGCTTTCGACACCTGAGGACGACCAGGGAACATCCAGCAGATCAGCATAATCAGGATCAGACACTTCAGCAGGCCCAGCACCGGCGTATGCAGCAGGAGATAGGGCAGATAGTTGAGATGGATACCCCAGGAGCCTTCCGCCGCGCCGCTCATCACCAGGTTAGGCACGTTAGCCGGCAGAATGGTGGCCGACAGCTGGAAGGTGCCGAAGCCCACCGCCAGCGCCAGGCCATACCACGGACGGGTACCGTCTTCGATTCCGGCCCGTCTGGCCATCGCCGCCACAATCGGCATCAGCAGGGCGATGCGCCCCATATTAGAGGGCATCACAAACGCCAGGGCATAGCTGAGCAGCACCACGCTGGTGACCATTCGCGGCCAGGAATCCGTCAGGCGGGCGGACAGCGCCCTCGCGGCCCTGTCGGCCAGCCCGGTCTTGCGGATCGCCACGCCCAGCACAAAACCACTGAACACCAGCCAGAACGCGGAAGAGGCAAAACCGCCGAACAGCACATCCGGCGGGGCGATTTTCGCCACCATCGCCACGGTAAAGAACAGCAGCGCGGTAATAAACTCGGGCAGCAGCGAGGTCGCCCAGAGGACAATAGTCACGCCGAGGATCAGCGAGGGAAGGAACAGAGGGTGAGAAAACCAGAGCGACATACCTGTCTCCTGTCGAATTTTCCAGCAAGTCTACGCCGACAGGTCGCCCGGGTACAACGCCAATTCTGGTGAGGTTAATTCAGGATATCGCATTGATGATCCTGAATTTCCTCAGCGGATGCGCGGTTAAAGCGCAGCAGATTACGCTCGGTCGCGAGCAGCACAAAGCTGCCATCCGCCTGACGGACCATCGCCAGGGCGTAGCGCCCCATATGCTCCCGCGCTTCCGGCACCTCTTCCGCCAGCATGATAAACGGGCTGCGCTGGACCAGTTCTGCTTCGGTCACCCGTCGAGCCAGATATACGTTGCCGCGCAGACCGCCGGGGAACGGCAGCCAGCGGGCGCTAATCTGTGCCATATGGGCATTGAGCTGCTCACGCAGGTCGGGGCGCAGGCAGGAGATATGGATATGCAGATGGTTCTGGGTGCGTCCGCTGCGGGAATTAATGGTCAGCGACACGGCCTCGTCCGGCAGCGGCGTGCCCCGGCGTTCGCTGAGGAAACGGCGCGCCTGCCAGGCCTGCCAGAAGTAGTTCGGGGTGTGCGGATCCAGCAACATCGGGCTTTCCGTGCCGTTCACACGCCAGGTTGGCATCAGCAGATACTGCAATGGGCCGTGGCGATCTTTCAGTACCGCATAGCCACCCTGCAGATTCACCTCCGCACAGGGCGCTGGTGACTGACGCTGTTGTTCACCCGGTACGCACTGTTCGGTCACCATTCGCCGCAGCGTATCGCGCTCATCAGAATGTAACCAGAGCCATCCACCACCAGCGGCGGCCAGCAGCAGTAACAGAATAAGCAGAGCGGCAATACGCGTTTTCATGGTGTGTTCCCTAACCAGACGAAACAGCAGGGTAACCGATTAAGGTGACAAATGAAAAACGGCCCCGCAGGGCCGTTAGTGTTACCAGAATTAGCGCTTGCTAATCTGGTCGAAGGTGCCGCCGTTGGAGAAGTGCTCTTTCTGCGCTTTCGCCCAGCCGCCGAACTCATCATCAATAGTGAAGAGCTTCAGTTTCGGGAAGACACTCTCATACTTCGCCGCGACCTGCGCATCACGCGGACGGTAGTAGTTTTTCGCCGCGATCTCCTGGCCTTCCGGGGAGTAGAGGTATTTCAGATAGGCTTCCGCCACGGCAGTGGTGCCTTTTTTCTCGGCCACTTTATCCACCACGGAGACGGTGGGTTCAGCCAGAATCGACTCGCTCGGGGTAACGATTTCAAACTTGTCCGCGCCCAGCTCATGGGTCGCCAGCAGGGCTTCGTTTTCCCAGGCAATCAGCACGTCGCCGATACCGCGCTCAACGAAGGTGTTGGTGGCACCACGCGCACCGGAGTCCAGCACTTCAACGTTTTTGAACAGGGATTTCACGAACGCCTGAGCTTTAGCGTGCTCACCGTTGTTCTGGTGCAGGGCGTAGCCCCAGGCCGCCAGGTAGTTCCAGCGTGCGCCGCCGGAGCTTTTCGGGTTCGGTGTAATCACCGAGACGCCCGGCTTAATCAGGTCGTTCCAGTCGTGGATCTGTTTCGGGTTGCCTTTACGCACCAGGAACACGATCGCAGAGGTATAAGGCGCGGAGTTGTCCGGCAGGCGTTTGATCCAGTTTTTGTCGATGCGGCCACGCTCGGCAATGGCATCCACGTCATACGCCAGCGCCAGGGTCACCACATCGGCATCGATACCGTTGATCACCGACGTCGCCTGCTTGCCTGAGCCACCGTGCGACTGGCGGATAGTGACGTTATCGCCGGTTTCCTGTTTCCAGTGCGCGCTGAACGCTTTATTGTACTGTTCGTACAGCTCGCGCGTCGGATCGTACGATACGTTTAACAGCGTAATGTCTTTTGCCAGAACGCTGGTCGATGCCAGCAATAAAGTCAGTCCCACGCCCCACTTATTCATCGCCCACTCTCTCTGAAGTTGTTTTGATGAAGGTAGCGTGCCAGAAAGGCTTCCAATGATTAAAGAATAAAAAAAGATTGGCTATAACTTAGCGGAATAAAACGGCGGGGAGTTATCGCCCTCCCCGCAGGAGGAGGGCAAGGGGAATCAGACTTCTTCCATCCGACCCAGCAGCGCCTGCAGGCGGTCCTGCCAGCCGTTCTGCTGTTCTTTCAGCTGGTTGTTTTCGCGCTCCAGCTCTTCACGACCCTGCTGCGCGGACTGAACCTCCTGCGCCAGATGGCCGTTTTTCTCTTTCAGCTCTTCGATTTCCATCTGCAGCAGGGTGATGGTATCAATCGCCTGCTGTACTTTCGATTCGAGTTTCTCAAACACTTCTAATGACATGGTCATACCTCTCCTGATTGCAAGGCGTTGATGGATACGCTCCCTCAGGGTCGCTCCTCGTCCCGAAAAACGACGACGCCTTCGCGTAAATAGCGCATAGATTGATAGCCCCGATTGTATGAAGCCCCACAGCTCCTGTCCAGCGGCATCCCGCGCTGTTTGCGGTTTGAAACACTTTTCAGCCTGGTCCTGGAGCCATTTCACCATCACCCTCTAAATTGTTAACTCTTTAGTTAATGAAATGATTCAGCTCATATTCTTGTCCCGGTGAAAAAGCGCGCCAGATAGCGCGAAAACGCTCATTTTATTGACGCATCACACAGATTTTGATTTCGATATTTCTCGTTTTTGCTCGTTAACGATAAATTAACACCCTGCCTACATGGCAATGTGGTCGTCTCCGACCTCCATACCAACAAAAACCATCAAACGTCTTCAGGATCCCGATTATGAGTCAAACATCAACCTTAAAAGGCCAGTGCATTGCCGAATTCCTTGGTACCGGGTTGTTGATCTTTTTCGGAGTAGGATGCGTTGCGGCACTCAAAGTGGCAGGAGCCAGCTTTGGGCAGTGGGAAATCAGCATTATCTGGGGTCTGGGTGTGGCAATGGCCATCTACCTGACCGCAGGGGTTTCCGGCGCACATCTCAATCCGGCGGTCACCATCGCACTGTGGATCTTTGCCTGCTTTGACGGGCGCAAAGTAGTTCCCTTTATTCTTTCTCAGTTTGCCGGCGCCTTTTGCGCAGCGGCGTTGGTTTACGGGCTTTATTACAATCTTTTCATCGACTTCGAACAGTCGCACAATATGGTACGCGGCAGCGTTGAGAGTCTTGAGCTGGCCGGTATCTTCTCAACCTATCCGAACCCACATATCAATCTTGTGCAGGCCTTCGCGGTTGAAATGGTGATTACGGCTATTCTGATGGGTCTGATCATGGCGCTGACCGATGATGGTAACGGCGTGCCGCGCGGCCCGCTTGGACCGCTGCTGATTGGTCTGGTTATCGCCGTGATCGGTGCATCGATGGGGCCGCTGACCGGCTTTGCGATGAACCCGGCGCGTGATATCGGACCGAAAGCTTTCGCCTGGCTGGCAGGCTGGGGCGATGTCGCCTTTACCGGCGGGAAGGACATTCCTTACTTCCTGGTGCCGCTGCTCGGGCCGATTGTCGGGGCTGCGCTGGGCGCATTCAGCTACCGCAAGCTGATTGGCCGTAATCTGCCCTGCGATACCTGCGAAGTGGAGGAGACGCCGGAGAAAGGCTCTTCCACGACCTCGCACAACGCTTCGCTGTAATGTGACTACGGGACAAATACTATGACTGACAAAAAATATATCGTTGCACTCGACCAGGGCACCACCAGCTCCCGCGCGGTCGTAATGGATCACGATGCCAACATCATTGGCACGGCACAGCGTGAATTTGAACAAATTTATCCTAAGCCAGGCTGGGTTGAGCATGACCCGATGGAGATCTGGGCGACCCAGAGCTCGACGCTGAACGAAGTGATGGCGAAAGTTGATATTACCTCCGATCAGATTGCCGCCATCGGTATCACCAACCAGCGTGAAACCGCCGTGGTCTGGGATCGCGAAACCGGCAAGCCGATTTATAATGCCATCGTCTGGCAGTGCCGCCGTACCGCCGATATCTGCGAACAGCTGAAGCGCGACGGTATGGAAGAGTACGTACGCAAAACGACCGGTCTGGTGGTGGACCCGTACTTCTCCGGTACCAAAGTGAAGTGGATCCTCGATCACGTTGAGGGTTCCCGCGAACGCGCCCGTCGCGGTGAGCTGCTGTTCGGCACCATCGACACCTGGCTTATCTGGAAAATGACCCAGGGCCGCGTGCACGTCACCGACTACACCAACGCCTCCCGTACCATGCTGTTCAATATTCACGAGCTGGACTGGGACGACAAAATGCTCGAGGTGCTGGATATTCCGCGCGCCATGCTGCCGCAGGTACGTAAATCCTCCGAAGTGTACGGTCAGACCAATCTCGGCGGTAAAGGCGGCACCCGTATTCCGATCGCCGGTATCGCAGGGGACCAGCAGGCGGCGCTGTTCGGCCAGCTGTGCGTCAAAGAGGGGATGGCGAAAAACACCTACGGCACCGGCTGCTTTATGCTGATGAACACCGGTGAGAACGCGGTGACCTCAGAGCATGGCCTGCTGACCACTATCGCCTGTGGCCCGAAAGGCGAAGTGAACTACGCCCTGGAAGGCGCGGTCTTTATGGCCGGTGCGTCCATCCAGTGGCTGCGCGACGAGATGAAGCTGATCGGCGACGCGTTCGACTCCGAGTATTTCGCCACCAAAGTGAAAGATACCAACGGCGTGTATGTGGTACCGGCCTTTACCGGCCTCGGCGCCCCTTACTGGGACCCCTATGCCCGCGGTGCTATCTTCGGCCTGACCCGCGGCGTGAACGCGAACCATATTATTCGCGCCACCCTGGAATCCATCGCCTACCAGACCCGCGACGTGCTGGAAGCGATGCAGGCCGACTCCGGCATTCGTCTGCACGCCCTGCGCGTGGACGGCGGTGCGGTTGCCAACAACTTTCTGATGCAGTTCCAGTCCGATATTCTCGGCACCCGCGTGGAACGCCCGGAAGTGCGTGAAGTCACCGCGCTTGGTGCTGCTTACCTGGCCGGTCTGGCGGTTGGTTTCTGGCAGAACCTCGACGAGCTGCAGGAGAAAGCGGTTATCGAGCGCGAGTTCCGTCCGGGGATCGAAACCACCGAGCGTAACGTTCGCTACAGCGGCTGGAAAAAAGCGGTGAAACGCGCGCTGGCGTGGGAAGATCACGACGAGTAAAGCTTTACTCTCTCACCGCCCGGTATTCCCCCGCCGGGCGGCATTTCCCCCTCTTCTACCGCTCCCTGCCACCTTCGATTCAGCTATAAGAAAACCCTGTGTAAAAATATTTCATTCGCAGCGTGGCAAACGTTTGCTTTTACCATTCAGTCCGATAAAATCCCCCCTTTTCCACCACGGGATTGCCACCGATGTCTGCTAACATCGTCGAGTCTGACAATGCGCAACCGATTGCGCATACAACAAACAGCGAACTGATTTACCGTCTTGAAGATCGTCCTCCCCTGCCGCAGACCCTGTTTGCTGCCTGTCAGCACCTGCTGGCGATGTTTATCGCGGTGATCACTCCGGCGCTGCTGATCTGTCAGGCGCTCGGACTGCCGGCGCAGGACACCCAACATATTATCAGCATGTCGCTGTTTGCTTCCGGTGTGGCATCCATTATCCAGATTAAGGCCTGGGGCCCGGTAGGCTCCGGGCTGCTCTCGATTCAGGGCACCAGCTTTAACTTTGTGGCGCCGCTGATTATGGGCGGTACGGCACTGAAAGTCGGCGGGGCAGATGTTCCGACGATGATGGCGTCCCTGTTCGGTACCCTGATGCTGGCAAGCTGCACCGAGATGGTGATCTCCCGCTTCCTGCACCTGGCGCGGCGCATTATTACCCCGCTGGTGTCCGGCGTGGTGGTGATGATTATCGGCCTCTCCCTGATTCAGGTCGGCCTGACCTCCATCGGCGGCGGCTATGCGGCAATGGGCAACAACACCTTTGGCGCACCGCAGAACCTGATGCTGGCGGGCGTGGTGCTGGCGCTGATTATTCTGCTTAACCGCCAGCGCAATGCCTGGCTGCGTATCTCATCACTCGTCATCGCGATGGCGGCGGGCTACGCCCTGGCCTGGGCGATGGGGATGCTGCCGGAGAATACCGCCCAGTCGAACGCCTCGCTGATTATGGTCCCGACCCCGCTCTATTACGGCCTGGGTATCGACTGGAACCTGCTCCTGCCGCTGATGCTGGTATTTATGATCACCTCTCTGGAAACCATCGGCGACATTACCGCGACCTCTGACGTCTCCGAGCAGCCGGTTTCCGGCCCGCTGTATATGAAGCGCCTGAAGGGCGGCGTGCTGGCCAACGGCCTGAACTCCTTTGTCTCAGCGGTGTTTAACACCTTCCCGAACTCCTGCTTTGGCCAGAACAACGGCGTGATCCAGCTGACCGGCGTCGCCAGCCGCTATGTCGGTTTTGTGGTGGCGCTGATGCTGATCCTGCTCGGCCTGTTCCCGGCGGTCAGCGGCTTTGTGCAGCATATCCCTGAGCCGGTGCTCGGCGGCGCAACCCTGGTGATGTTCGGCACCATCGCCGCGTCCGGCGTACGTATCGTCTCCCGCGAGCCGCTGAACCGTCGCGCGATTATGATTATCGCCCTGTCGCTGGCGGTCGGGATGGGGGTTTCTCAGCAGCCGCTGATCCTCCAGTTCGCCCCGGAGTGGGTGAAAAACCTGCTCTCTTCCGGCATCGCCGCGGGCGGTATTACCGCTATCGTCCTGAATCTGATTTTCCCGCCAGAGAAAACAGAGAAAAACTGATGCGCCCCCTCCGTGGCGGGGCATGTCCCCGCTGCGGAAACCTTCTTTCATCATTCCTCCCTTGAGCATTGCGCATAATTCGTGCATAACACGGTAATGTGCCTATTTCGGGATGGAAGACCATGAAATTTATTGGAAAGCTGCTCGCCATTATTGCGCTTTTACTGGTGCTGCTGATTGTCGCGGCCTGGTTCCTGCTGCAGACCCGCTGGGGTGCCACCCAGGTCAGCGCCTGGGTCAGCAAACACAGCGGCTATCAGCTGACCTTTGACGCGCTGGATCACCGCTTTTCTTCCCCCTCGCATCTGATCCTGAAAAACGTCACTTTTGGCCGGGACGGCAAACCCGCGACCCTGGTTGCCCGCACCGTGGATATCGGCCTCAGCAGCCGCCAGATAACCGACCCGCTGCACGTTGATACTATTCTACTCCAGCAGGGCACCCTGAACTTATCCCCGACCACCGCCCCGCTGCCGTTCCAGGCCGACCGCCTGCAGCTCAACGATATGGCCTTTAACAGCCCGCAGACCGCCTGGCAGCTCAGCGCCCAGCGGGTGACCGGCGGCGTGGTGCCCTGGCAGCCGGAAGCCGGTAACGTGCTGGGAAAAAAAGCGCAGATCCAGGTCAGCGCCGGCTCCTTAACCCTCAACGGCATTCCGGCCAGCAACGTGCTGATTCAGGGGGCAATTAACGGCCGGGAAGTAGCCCTGACCACCATCGGGGCCGATCTCGCCCGCGGGGCGCTGACCGGCAACGTCCAGCGCAACGCCGACGGGAGCTGGGTGGTGAATATGCTGCGGCTCAACGATATCCGCCTGCAGAGCGACAAATCGCTGACGGATTTCTTTGCGCCGCTGACCAGCGTGTCGGCGCTTAAAATCGGCCGGGTGGAAGTGACCGATGCCCGTCTGCAGGGCCCGGACTGGGCGGTGACCGATCTCGATCTCAGCCTGCGCAACCTGACGCTGAGCAAGGGCGACTGGCAGACCGCCGAGGGCAAGCTGTCGATGAACGCCAGCGAGTTTATCTTCGACTCCCTGCACTTCCTCGACCCGATCCTTAACGCCGAGTTTTCGCCCCAGGGCATCGCCCTGCGCCAGTTCACCACCCGCTGGGAAGGCGGGATGGTCCGCACCTCCGGCAACTGGTTGCGCACCGGTAAAACCCTGGTGCTGGACGACGCCGCCTTCGCCGGGCTGGAGTACACCCTGCCGGAGACCTGGAAACAGCAGTGGATGGCTCCGCTCCCGGACTGGCTTAACGGCGTGGTGTTACAGAAATTCAGCGCCAGCCGCAACCTGCTGATCGATATCGACCCGAGCTTCCCGTGGCAGCTTACCGCCCTCGACGGCTACGGCGCCAACCTGCGCCTCGCCCGGGACCATAAATGGGGTATCTGGGGCGGCAGCGCCACCCTTAACGCCGCCGCCGCCACCTTTAACCGGGTCGACGTGCGCCGCCCTTCCCTGTCCCTGACCGCCAACGCCAGCACGGTCAATATCAGCGAGCTGAGCGCCTTCACCGAGCGCGGCCTGCTGGAAGCCACCGCCACGGTCTCTCAGCTACCTGCCCGCCAGACCAACCTGAGCCTTAACGCCCGTGGCGTGCCGCTCAATGTCCTCCAGCGCTGGGGCTGGCCTGCCCTGCCGATCACCGGCGACGGCAATATCCAGCTTACCGCCAGCGGCAACGTGGTGGCCGATGCGCCACTGAAGCCGACCGTTAACGGCGAGCTGAAAGCGCTGAGTACGAATAAAAAGCAGGTGGTGCAGACGATGCGGGGCGGGGAAATTAGCGGGAGTCAGGTGAGCGGGGGGGACGTAGCGCCTGCGGCGGAGCCGGAAACATCCCGGTAGTCTGGCGAGTGCAAGGAATATGTAAGTAAGGAGGAGTTCCGTTCACTTTGCGTTCCCTGTTTCTCTGTAAATGCAATGTCGGTGAACGGGCAGGGTGGCTCACCGCCACCCCCCTGGCAACCCGGGTTCCCGGCAACGTAAATCGCCGCTTCGCGGAGTATGAACCCCATCCCTGGGGTTCACCCCTTCGGGGCCAGCGCTTATTCCTTCCGCCGGACGGGTACGGGCACAGGTAACGTCCCTGTAAAGCGGCGCCCCTGACTCCAGGAAACGCTTCGCCGATTTACAGCCGGACCACTCCACCACTGTGAGCCTTTTTATCTAATTTCTCGATGCTATCGCTGGGAGAACTAAACTTAAATTTCTGCCTTCCCGGGCGGGCCAAAATCGGGATTAAGAGGGATTCATCTAAGGCCGTGATTGCTTAGATGAAAAGGGTTCTAAAAAAGCGTTACAAGTGATGTGGTAACATCACGAAAGTAGCTATAATGCGCCCCGCCTCCATGTAGCAATGCAGGCGCGGAAGATCGTCGTCTCCGGTGAGGCGGCTGGACTTCAACTCCAGTTGGGACCGCCAGCGGCCCCGGGCAGGTTCGACTCCTGTGATCTTCCGCCAATTTGCTTTCAAAACAATCACAACTCTGCATTTCCTCCCATACCAACTGCATAACAAAACGTTATCCGTTATATTATTCCTTGCGCTATTTAACACTTTAGCTAGATCAATCTAGACATCTGAATCTATGAGCATAGATTTATCAAAAAACCTTATTTAACTTTTGATAAAGGCATAGAGCAATAAAATGAAACTAATATCCTTATTTAATCACAAGGGTGGCGTGAGTAAAACCACGACTACATTTAACATGGGATGGATGCTCGCTGAATAAGGTTATAAAACATTAATTGTCGATGCGGATCCACAGTGTAACCTTACCGCACTTGTTTTAGGGTATGCCACAACTGAGGATTTTGATGTAATTTATGAAGATAATCCTAACTCAGATATCTACACATGTATAACGCCAGTGGTTGATGGTTCTTAGGTAAAGTCATTCCGGCGGACCCCATTGTTACTAAAAGTAAGAATTTAAGCCTATTATGTGGAAGTATTTCATTATCGGAAATTGAAACTCAAATTGGAGTAGCCCTAACGACTAGCACTGCAATTCCAGCGATTAGAAACATTCCTGGGAGCATTGGTGTGTTCTTAAAAGAAACTGTTGAAAAACATAACTTTGATTATATTCTGATAGACATAAGTCCTATTGTTGGTGCATTAAATTAATGCCTTTTAATGTCTAGTGATTATTTCATAGTCCCAACCTCACTCTACAGCGGCAAACGCAAAAAACCTCCGTCAACTGGGACGTCCTGACCAGCGAATCACGCAACTATATCGAAGATACCGAAGTGGAGGTGCAGCACCGCAAGGCCTCCGGCTGGCGGCTGGGGCTCTCACATCGCCACTATATATCGGCCAGAGCATGCTGGATGCGGGTATCAGCTATCTGACGGCACAGTTTGCGATGAGCATACGCCAGGCATGCAGGACGTTATCGCTGAGCAGGACGGTAATTTCGTTACCAGCCGGATACGCGACGGGATGAGGCGGTGATTATGGCGCTGACCCTGTCATTTATTCACGGCGACAAGATTTTCGACATCCTGCGTAATCGCAAGGATGCGCTGAGCCTGCTGGCATTTTCTCTGTTTGGTGCCCTGATCGTGCAGCTCACCTTCCTGGTGACGATCGAAAAGTCCAACGCCACCACCACCACCACGGTACTACAGTTTCTGTCGCCGACGATTATCGTGGCCTGGTTTGCCCTGCGCCTGAAAAAAAGCCCTGGCGGGCTGGTTTATACCGCGATCCTGACGCCACTGTTCGGCACCTTCCTGCTGGTCACCCACGGTAATCCCACGTCGCTGTCGGTATCACCGGCCGCGCTGTTCTGGGGGATCACCTCCGCTTTTGCTGCTGCGTTCTATACCACCTATCCCTCAACGCTGATTGCCCGCTACGGCACTCTGCCGGTAGTGGGATGGAGTATGGCCATTGCCGGCATTATGCTGCTGCCATTCTTTGCCGGTCAGGGTGCGGGGATCGCCATCCGCGGCGACGTGCTGCTGGCGTTTTTCTATCTGGTGGTGGTCGAAACCGCACTGATCTTCAGTCTGTATCTGAAAGGCGCGCAAATGATAGGCGGCCCGAAGGCCAGCATTCTGAGCTGCACCGAGCCGCTGAGCAGCGCGCTGTTATCGGTGCTGCTGCTGGGCGTCAGCTTTACCCTGCCGGACTGGCTGGGCACCCTCTGTATTCTCTCGTCGGTGGTGCGGATCGCCATGGATTCACGACGCCATAAAACCCGCGTCTGAGTCTACATACAGCCAGCGCAGCTGGTGCAGCGCCAGTCATCCCGATTCACCGCGCGGTAAAACGCGCGGTAGTTTTCACTCTCCAGCGCGATACCGTGATCGAAGAAGAGGTCAGTCAGCCAGTCGACGTTCTCAATAATCCACTCATCCTCTTCCAGACCCTGGGCAAAGGTTTCGTCTTCAGGATCGATAATCGAGTAGATTCCCCAGGTTCCCATATCCTTTTCGCGGCGGGATTCCGGCAGCGTCAGCGCTTCTCCCTGCCAGGTAACGGTCCAGTGACCGTGACACAGCAGGCTACCTCCCCGACTCCATTTGGCGATAAACGGATTGCTGGCAGGCATGCAGGCTCCTTTTCGGTATAAATGAAAAACCGTTTCACTTTACTCCTGATTATCTTCTCGCAATATTCCCCTTATGTAGTAGGGACATACGCCAAAATACGGTGGGGCTTTTGCACGAAGGGTGCGCGTACGACAGACGTACGCGCAGACAAAGAGAGGGTTATTTGACGCGGACTTTAAAGGTAACCAGCAGCGCGGTCAGCAGCATCAGCGACCCGGACAGCACCAGCGGTGACAGCAGGCCGAGGTTATCCAGCGCGTAGCCGCCCACCGCTGCACCGCAGGTGTTGGCAAGCTGGATCACGGCGACCTGAATAGACCCGGCTTTTTCCGCCTGATCGGCAAGCGAGCGGGTGATCCACGTGGACCAGCCCACCGGCACCAGCGCAAACGCCAGCCCCCAGATCACGGCAATCGCCGAGGCGACAATTTTATCCTGCCCCCACAGCGCCAGCACCAGTGCGCTAATAGCAAGGACCAGCGGAGCGCAGGCCAGCGCCGCCTGTACGGAGTAGCGCATCACCATCGCCGACAGAGAGGTGCCGATAAAGCTGGCAATACCAAAGCTCAGCAGAACCAGGGTCAGGCCATCGACATCGAAATTCGCCAGCGTCATAAAGATCGGGCGAATGTAGGTAAAGAACGCAAACTGTCCGGCAAAGGACATAAAGATAGCGATCATCCCCGCCAGTACGCCTGGACGCTTCAGCAGACCCAGCATATTTTGCTGCTGATGGGCAGCTTCGCCAGGCATCGAGGGCAGCGCCCGCCAGACCCAGAAAATACAGAGCACACCCATTATCGCCGCGCCGTTAAATACGTGTCGCCAGCCGATAATTCCGCCCAGGAAACTGCCCAGCGGCGCAGCGATCACCAGTGCGATCGAGACCGCACCGAAAATAACCGACAGCGCTTTCGGTACCGAGCGGGCCGGGACCAGCCGCATGGTCAGCGAGGCGGACATCGCCCAGAACCCGCCGAGCGCAAGACCCAGAATCGCACGCCCGACCAGCAGCAGAGTAAAACTATCGGCAAAGGAGACCATCAGACAGGAGAGGGTCAGCAGAATGGAAAAAAGGATCACCACATAGCGGCGATCGGTAGTGCGGATCGCCGTGGTGATAAACAGGCTGGCAAACATCGCCACAAAGGCAGTGACTGTCACCGACTGACCCGCCAGGCCTTCGGAAATCCCCAGCTCCTGCGCCATCGGCGTCAGTAGGCTGACCGGCAGAAACTCCACGGTGATCAGGCAGGCAACGCAGAACGCCACGGCGAATACCGCAGACCACTCAGGTCGGGCGGGTGCTTGCGCAAAAGCGGGAGGAGGATTGGTCGTCATATTGTCACCTGGCGTGATTAACTTGCAGTACGGTCACGAAGTGTATCATTCCCATTGTGACATGCTTAACATTTTGGCAACTATAGCCCCCACATATGCGCTCACACAACCGTCGGTCTTATCGCTGCGCCTGACGGGCGGCGTTCGCCAGACCGCTAATCCACTCCTGATGACCATTTATCATCGGATTCGGTACGGCGCTGGCCATCTCCCGTGCCGGACCGCCACGCTGGGATTCCTGGGTTAAAATCCGCACCCGCCCACCGGGCAAGTCTTCAAACAGCCAGGCGTGAATAACGTCCAGACGGTTCTGCGCATCCCCTTCTACCCAGCCGTGCCATGCCACGCGTGCAGCTTTTCCTGCTACCGGCGGCACGTACTCAGTTACCTCAGCCTCAACCGGAAAACCAAAGGTGGTAAAGCGGAAGCGGGCACTGTCACTCAGCAGCGGACCGCTGTTATCGTGGAAACGAATATCCTGCGCGTTGCTGTAGTATCCGGGCCAGCACGTTGTGTCATTCAGTTGGGCCCAGATCTCGCTGGTAGTTATGCCGGCGACAATGATTTCATTGGAGGCGAAGTTATCAGTTGTGCCCGGCAGATACGCCTGCGGCCAGATAATTGCACTCTGCATTTCAGGTTGATTCATGATGCACCTCATCGTGTGTTGATAAGGCACATCATGCGCGGCGCTACGATATAAATCTAATAACGATCCTTTATAACCATCATCACGATGACTGATATCAGTGCAGCCAGTGAACGCCCTCTTCGGGCATTAAGAGCGCGTTATAGCGCTGCTGGAAGGCGTTGAGTTCCTGAATATCCGGCTCAAGCTCGCGCAGAAAACCAAACGCCTGACGGATATGGCTATCGGTAAGCGGTGCCGCCAGCCGGGCCTTACGCAGCAGCCGATACCAGTACTGCAGATTCTGCTCGCTGCCATCGACGATGCCGACCTGCCAGACCAGCAGTATCTGGGCGGCGTTCAGCAGGTGCGCCTCGTCAGGACGCTCAAGGTAACGAACATACTCGTGACCGGCGGTTTTCCCCATCTGATCGATCATCGATTCTACCGGAACCGGCGTCAGCCCCAGTCGCTCGCTAAGACGACGAACGGCACGCCGTGAACCCGAGGTTAACACCCGAAACCCTATCGCAAATACCACTACCAGCGTTGCCAGCATTAACCAAATCATGTGCGCTCCCGCCACTGTTCAGGCTGTCCATCATAATGACAAACCTTACCTTGTCGAGAGGCAGCCATGCCATAATAGAACTTATTCTCTTCATCGGTCACGATAATGAAAGCTGATATCAGAAACCTCGATCTTAATCTGCTGAAAGCGCTGGATGCGCTGCTCGACGAGCGTAACGTCACCCGCGCGGCGAGGCGGCTGTCTCTGACTCAGCCTGCCGTCAGTGGAATGCTCACCCGCCTGCGCGATTACTTCAACGATCCGCTGTTTGTCCGGGCGCCGCACGGTATGGTCCCGACCTCCCGCGCGCAGGGGCTGGCCGTGCCGATTAAGCAGGTGCTGGCCGATATCGACGCCCTGCTCACGCCGATACAGTTCGATCCTGAAACGGCGGATTTTACGTTTACGCTCGCCGCGACCGACTACGCGCTGAAAGCGGTACTGGTGCCGTTTATCGCCGCGTTAAAACCGCAGGCGCCGGGCATACGCGTGCGGATAGTTCAGCTGGAGGAGGATGCACTCACAGCGCGCATGGCTAAAGGCAGTATTGATGTCGCCCTGCTGACGCCCCACACCACGCCAGCGGAACTCCACAGCCGCGTGCTCTATGAAGAGGATTACGTCTGTATGCTGCGCGCCACTCATCCGGTGCTAGAGGAAACGACGCTCACCCTTGATGCCTTTTGCGCCCTTGAGCATATGCTGGTCTCATGGCAGGGAAAAAATTTTCAGGGGGTTACCGATGATGCGCTGGCCGCACTGGGCCGGACGCGCAGAGTTGGCCTGTCGGTCAGCAGCTTTTTAATCCTGCCGGAGATCCTGGCCGTCAGCGATATGATCGCCATTCTGCCCCGCCGTCTGGCCAGCCAGCGTCCTGATATGCGGGTCCTGACGCCACCGCTGCCCATCCCCGGTTTCAGCAAAAGTATGGCCTGGCATGAACGCACCCACCGCGACCCTGCACACCGCTGGTTACGCCAGCTGCTTATCGACACCAGCCATTCAGCACCATAAAAAAGCCCGGCGTGGCGCCGGGCAACAACGTACTGGATGATTATTCGAAAAACAGCCCCAACTTGTTAAAGACACCAGGGTCAGTCTGGTGGCGAATCACCTGCACCACGTCTTCCAGCTTGTCGATCTGGCTTATCATCTGCTCCAGGCGCTGATCGTTGTTCACCAGCAGCCAGATGCGGCTGCGATCGGTGTTCTGCAACGGCAGACAGAGAATGCCTTCAACGTTGAATGCACGGCGGGCAAACAGACCGCAAACGTGGGTCATTACGCCCGGATGGTTGCGCACGGTAAGTTCCAGAATAACGTTGTCATGATTCGGTAGTTGCATGGCTTATTCCCCCACCATTTCAGTATTGGCCGCGCCCGGCGGCACCATCGGATAGACTTTTTCCTGCGGGTCGATACGCACATGGATCAACGCAGGGCCCGGACGTGAAATCACCTCCTGCAATGCCGCCTGCGGATCCTCCGCGGCGTTCAGATCGCAGGCGTGCAGGCCGAATCCGGCGGCAATCTGTAAAAAGTTAATCCGGCTTCCCGCCCAGCTGGCTGAGAACACGCCCTGGGAGTAAAACAGACTTTGCTGCTGATGCACCAGCCCCAGCGCTTCGTTGTTCATCAGGATAATTTTTACGTCAAGATTATGCTCTGCTGCCGTCGCCATCTCCTGGATATTCATCATCAGGCTGCCATCGCCGGAGAAGCACAGCACCTTACGCTGCGGGTTCGCCAGCGCTGCGCCAATTGCCGCCGGTAAGCCGAAGCCCATGGTGCCCAGACCGCCGGAGGTCAGCCACTGACGCGGACGGTTAAGGGGATAAGCCTGCGCGGTCCACATCTGATGCTGACCCACGTCGGTGGTAATAATGGCCTCATCATCGACGCAGGCGGCGACCACATTAATCAGCCCGTAGTGGCTGAGCGGGTCCCCCGCCTCCGGGATAGCACCGGGGAATTCCCGCTGCAGATCGGCCACCAGCTGGTGCCACTCTTCGCGCGGGCTGGCATCCAGCTGCGGAATCAAGGTGGTCAGTACGTCCGCCACGTCAGCCTGAATGGCAATATGCGGCTGTTTGATTTTACCCAACTCTGCGCGGTCAATATCCACATGGATAATTTTGGCGTTCGGGCAGAATTCTGCGGTTTTACCAATCGCCCGGTCATCAAAACGCGCCCCGAGCACCACCAGTAAATCGGCTTCCTGAAGGATAAAGTTGGTGCTGCGCGCGCCGTGCATCCCCAGCATACCCAGCGACAGCGGGTGCCTTTTTGGCATCACGCCGAGCGCCATCAGCGTCATCGTGGTCGGCAGACGGGCTTTTTCCGCCAGCTGGCGTACCGGCCCGGCAGCATTAATCACGCCACCGCCCAGATAAAGCACCGGGCGTTTGGCGGCGTTAATCATCGCCGCCGCCGCCGTAACGGACTGCGGATCGCAGGACGGTGCAGGTGTTTTTTTACCCGGTTCAGGCAATTCGCTAAGCTCAATCTCGGCAACCTGAACATCTTTGGGGATATCGATCCACACCGGGCCAGGACGGCCGGACTGGGCAATACGGAAAGCATCAACCATCACCTGCGGCAGTTCGCTGATATCGCGCACCAGATAGTTATGTTTGGTCACCGGGATGGCAATCCCGTAGGTATCCACTTCCTGGAAGGCATCGGTACCGATCATTGATGCGGGCACCTGGCCGGTGATGCACACCAGCGGAATAGAATCGAGACGCGCATCGGCAATCGCCGTCACCAGATTGGTCGCACCGGGGCCGCTACAGGCGATACAGACCGCCGGTTTGCCTTCAGTACGCGCCATCCCCTGGGCAATAAACCCGGCGCCCTGCTCGTGGCGGGCAAGGATATGACGGATTTGCTGACTCTGACTTAAGGCGTCATACAGGGGTAGCACCGTGCCGCCAGGAATACCGCTGACCTGGGTGATACCCTGCCGCTCCAGCAGACGAATAATTAACTCTGCGCCGGTATAGCGTGTGGGTTGTGAGGTTGTGCCCGAACTTGCCATGCTCCAGTCCTTCTTATTCTGGGCCGACTTTCCGGGGGGCGTTAAAACAAGAAACCCCGCCGGTTTGCGCCGGCGGGGTTTGGAATCGTGTTGTTCCGGACCCTACGGCGCATTGCCGACGACGACGACCACACGCACGACGACCACCGCGGCATTGTGCGCGGTTGTTAGTAGGGTCAGTGCGGAATGGGGAGCGTGCATTAGGGACCTGTTTTGTTTTGTAAATAACCGAGTTTATACAAACACAGGTTTTGGTCACAGACAACCAGTTTATGTTTGAGCGCGAAAAAATGTGTAAGCAGTCACATTATCGTCCCCGGCACCGGAGACCAGACATCGGGACAGAATACTGTTTTTATATACAGCCCTTGTTTATAATGGCTCGCCTAAATACATCCATGACATCGAGGACAAGATGCAACCGTTATTACTGATTGAAGAGATAACGCCAGAGGAACCCGGCTTTATTGCCCTGCGAGCGGAAAGCATCGTCCAGAACTTCAATATGCTGCGGCGGCTGGAAGAATGCTGGCAGAGCGGTGAGAACCGGTTTAACGCGCCGGGGGAAAAATTGCTCGGTGCCTTTGTCGGCGGCAAACTGGTAGGCGTCTGCGGTCTGAACCGCGACCCCTTCAGCCAGCATCCGCGTGCCGGGCGGATACGCCATCTCTATATCAGCGAGGCGTGGCGCGGCAACCTTATCGGCCAGCAGCTGCTTAACGCGGTGATGGCTAACGCCAGTACCTGGTTTAATTTCCTTGATACCAATGCGCCGCAAAAAGCATTTCGTTTCTATGAGAAGGCAGGTTTTCAGCCGGTCGCCGACGAAAACGGCGTGACCCATCGGCTTTTTTGCGCAATTTGACGACCGCACGCTGGCAACAATTGTTGCCGGATCTTGTTTAGAAAACCTGCCTCTTACCGCCCGCCTTTCACGCCACATAACATTGCCATATCTTTTTTTAATGGTAGATTCCTCTGGATTTCAGGTCATTGAACAGAAATTTATCCTTTAACACGCTTAAGACGTACCGACCATCCAATGAAAAGACACAAAAATTTCTCTCTGCTGTTCATGTTGATACTGCTGGTGGCCGTTGGCCAGATGGCGCAGACCATCTGGATCCCGACAATCAACGGCATGGCGGCAGACTTTCACGTCCGCGAGGGTGAAATCCAGCACGTGATGGCCGCCTATCTGCTGACCTACGGTTTGTCACAGCTGGTTTACGGCCCGCTGGCCGACCGGCTTGGGCGCCGTCCGGTGATCCTCTTCGGGATGACGGTGTTTATGCTGGCGACCCTGCTGGCCATCGCCACCCAGAGTCTGACAATGCTGATTACCGCCAGCGCGCTGCAGGGCATGGGAACCGGCGTCGGTGGGGTGATGGCGCGTACGCTGCCACGGGATTTATATCAGGGAACCCAACTGCGTCAGGCGAATAGCCTGCTGAATATGGGGATTCTGGTCAGTCCGCTAATGGCACCGCTGATCGGCGGAGTGCTGGATACGCTCTGGAACTGGCGCGCCTGTTACGCCTTCCTGCTGGTGCTGTGCATTGGCGTAACTTTCAGTATGGCTCGCTGGATGCCGGAAACCCGCCCGCAGGACGCTCCGCGCACGAAGCTTTTCGTCAGCTATAAAACGTTGTTTGGCAACGGTGACTTTACCTGTTATCTGCTGATGCTGATTGGCGGCCTCGCCGGGATTGCGGTGTTTGAAGCCTGCTCCGGTGTGCTGCTGGGGTCGGGACTGGGTCTGAGTAGTATGACGGTCAGTATCCTGTTTATTCTGCCCATCCCGGCGGCGTTTTTTGGCGCCTGGTTCGCCGGACGCCCGACCCGACGCGTTCCCACTCTGATGTGGCAGTCGGTGATGAGCTGCCTGCTGGCGGGTCTGATGATGTGGATCCCCGGCCTGCTGGGCATGATGAACGTCTGGACGCTGCTGGTTCCTGCCGCGCTGTTCTTTTTCGGTGCCGGAATGCTGTTTCCACTGGCGACCAGCGGTGCAATGGAGCCGTTCCCGTTCCTCGCCGGCACGGCCGGCGCGCTGGTGGGCGGCCTGCAGAATATCGGTTCCGGACTGCTGGCGGGATTCTCGGCGATGCTGCCGCAGACAAGTCAGTCGAGTATCGGCCTGCTGATGACCCTGATGGGGCTGCTGATCCTGCTTTGCTGGCTGCCGCTGGCGTCAAGATTTCCTCGCCACTCTCAGGCAGCGTAAAACAGTAATAGCAGCACCTGAAGATGATGGATGGCAAACAGCAGTGCCAGGGATAGCACCGCCAGCGCAATCAAAAACTTATCGCGCACAGCCGCGGGCAGTAAAAAGTCGCTGCGGGTAATATCCATCCGCGTGCGGCTGCGGGTGTAGCGCCACAGGATCAGCGTCGCCAGCGCCAGCACAGCAAGCGAAATCCAGAACGGCGTTCCCGGCTGCTGCCAGTTATGCTTTAGCGCCAGCGCGATCAGCGCACCGTAGCCCAGCAGAGTACGTAGCCAGGCCAGTGAAGTACGCTCCGGCTGCAGGCCCGGATCGGCAAGGCGCCGGGCCCTGCGACTATCCGCCATAGAACACCAGCACCATGACCACCAGCGACACCGCCAGCAGCAGCAGACCAATAATGAGCAGGCCTGGCGTATAGGGCAAATCGTCCTTTAACCGCATGGCTTTTTCATTACGCAGCCAGCGCAGATAGCCATAAATAGCCAGCCCACCGGAAAAGAGACAAAGCAGTAGCGCCAGCAGTTCACGCACCAGCGGCGTGGCGAAGTCGGGTGCCAGCTGATCCAGGCCGACACCCGCAGCCAGAAACCCCAGCGCGGTACGGACCCATGCCAGAAAGGTGCGTTCATTGGCGAGAGAAAAACGGTAATCCGGTGCTTCGCCAAGGCGGGACAGTTTCATCGGCTCTCCTTCTAAGCCTGCATGGTAGTGTCATTATCGGCAATGGCACTCCCCGATTGCAAGACTAGCTCAGCCCCCAGAACAGCACCGTTAACAGCTGCGGGGTAATAATGCGCAGGAACATCACCAGCGGATAAACCGTAGCATAAGAGAGGGCCGCTGCACCACTGGTGCCGTGCAGGCCGTTGGCAAACGCCAACGCGGGTGGATCGGTCATCGACCCGGCCAGCATCCCGCAGAGGGTCAGGTAGTTCATCCCCACCAGCAGACGAGCCAGCACGCCCACGATCAGCAGGGGGATTGCGGTAATCAGGATCCCATAGCCAATCCAGCTCATGCCGTCACCCTGGGTCAGGGTATAGACAAAATCACCGCCCGATTTTAACCCAACCACCGACAGAAACAGCACGATGCCCAGCTCGCGCAGGGCAAGGTTAGCGCTGGGGGGCATAAACCAGTAGAGCTTGCCGATGCTGCCAATACGACCCAGTATCAGCGCCATAATCAACGGCCCACCCGCCAGACCAAGCTTCAGAGCGACCGGAAAGCCCGGAATAAACAGCGGCACCGATCCAAGCAGCACCCCCAGGCCGATCCCGATAAACACCGGCAGCATCTGCACCTGCTGAAGTTTTTGCTGTGCGTTGCCGACTTCGGCTGCGACCGCATCAATGGAAGCTTGCCGCCCGACCAGGTTGAGGATATCGCCAAATTGCAGGCTGGCATGGCTGCTGGCGACCAGCTCAACGCCCGCGCGATTCAGGCGCGAGATAACCACGTCGTAACGCTGCTTAAAGTGCAGATCGCGGATTTTCTTCCCCAGCACCTTTTCATTGGTGACCACCACCCGCTCAACGTGCAGATCGGTACCGCGCGTCGACAGAGAGGTATCCACCTCTTGCCCAATCACCAGCTGGGCGTTATGGAGATCCTCCGGCTGCCCGACAAGGTGCAGCAGGTCACCCTGCTGGATGCGCGTCACCGGCGACGGCACCATCAGCATGTCGTTGCGCTTCAGCCGGGAACAGATAATTTTATCGCTATTCAGTACCGGCACATCCTGAATCGCCAGATCCTGCAGGTTCGCGTTTTCCACGCGCAGATTTATGGTTTGCAGATGCACCTGGCCGTTGCCGCTGCTGGCATCGAACTGTTCCGCCTCGCTATCAACATTGATGCGAAAGAGCAGCCGCAACAGCCACATGGTCAGCAGAATACCGCAGATACCAAAGGGGTAGGCCATCGCATAGCTCATCCCCATCTGGTCGACCTGGTCGAAGGGCACGCCCAGATCGCGCAGAATCTGCTGCCCGGCGCCCAGCGCTGGCGTATTGGTGACCGCACCGGAGAAAATCCCCAGCACCACCGGCAACGGGATGGCAAAGAGTTTGTGCACCAGGGTGGTGATAAGACCCCCCAGCACCACGATCAGAATGGCAAACAGATTAAGCCGCAGGCCTGATACCCGCAGCGAAGCAAAGAAGCCCGGCCCCACCTGAATACCAATGGTGTAGACGAAGAGGATCAGACCAAATTCCTGGATAAAGTGCAGCATCGCGCCGCTGAGTGCTATCCCTGCCTGGTCAACAAAATGGCCAACGATAATACCGCCAAACAACACGCCGCCGATCCCGAAACCAACGCCGCGTATTTTGATATTGCCGATCCACAGACCGACAACCGCGACCAGCGCAAGCACGCTGACCGTCAACGCTATATCACTCATCGCCGCATCCCTGTTAATAACTGGAATAACTCTGTGGATTTTCGCAGAGGCACAGGCGGATGTATGGGCGTTCGCGCACAAAAAAGCCCCGTCGTTGCGGGGCTTGGTCAGGCTACCGGGATTAGCTGTTGAGCGCCGGACGCTCGCTAATGGCGATACGCTGCGGTGCCATTGTTTCCGGCACGTTGCGTACCATATCGATATGCAGCAGGCCGTTATTCAGGGTCGCGCCGGCCACCTCCATATGGTCCGCCAGGGTAAAGCTGAGGCTAAACGGCTGGGTGACCAGGCCCTGATGAAGCCACTGAGTTTCCGTTTCCGGTTTCGCGGGCGTGCCTTTGATCGTCAGACGCGTGCCTTCACGCTGGATATCCAGCTCCTGCTGGCTAAAACCGGCCAGTGCCAGGGTGATTCGATAGTGGTTATCGTCGCTTTTTTCGATGTTATAGGGCGGGAAAGTCTGGCTTTCACCGCTGGCACCCTGCAGGGTGCTGGCAAGTTTATCGAAACCGATCCATTGACGAAGCAGCGGGGATAAATCGTAGTTACGCATAGTATTTCTCCTTCTGAGAAGCGAGTGTTAGCCGCAAACCCGCAGGTTTGCTAAATAGCCCCCATTACGGCGGGCAGAGACAACTGAATTAGTTAATTTCGATACGACGCGGTTTGTTCGCTTCCGGCACCACACGCTCCAGCTCGATATAGAGCAGGCCATTGACCAGATTCGCGCCACGCACATGGATGTTTTCCGCCAGCTGGAATTTGCGCTCAAAATTGCGCTCGGCGATACCCTGATAGAGATAAGTACGCTCTTTCTGTTCAGCGACATGGGAGCCTTTTACCACCAGCAGGTTATCCTGGGCGGTAATGTCCAGTTCGCTCTCGGCAAAACCGGCGACAGCAATGGCGATGCGATAATGGTTTTCATCCACCAGTTCAACGTTGTATGGAGGGTAACCGCCGCCCTGATTCTGGTTGTTTTCCAGCAGGTTAAACAGGCGGTCGAAACCGATGGCGGAACGATAAAGCGGAGAAAGATCAAAGTTACGCATTTACATGACTCCTGAAATCAGCGAGAAAAGTTAACCTTCCGTAATGGACAGGTTTGGTATTCCCTCAACACCCCGCAGGCGTGCTGTTTATTCGGGCTACACTCTTAAAGTGGGTCTTTTACCCGGGCTTTCAAGGGGTAAAATTTCACTTTTTTTTGCAGTTTTTGCTTTATTGCTTAGACTGGGGAAACAGCATAAATGGTTAAATTGCGGCTGCCGCTACGGGCGTCAGAGTGCCGATACCAACAACGATGATTGAATCATGATGATAAACGTTCTTTTTAAGACGATGGTATTCTGCGGAATGGTTTCACTGTGCGGCTGCTCAAGCGTAATGTCGCACACGGGCGGCAAGGAAGGCACCTGGCCCGGGACCCGTGCCAGTGCAGAAATGATGTCGGACGATGAAAACGGCTGGGGCACTAAATCGCTGGTGGCGCTGGATTTTCCCTTTACGGCCCTTCTCGATACCCTCCTGCTGCCCTGGGACTACTACCGCAAAGACAGCTTGGTAAAATCACGGGTTGAGAAAAGCGAAATGGAAAACCAGGCCATCAACGCCGCTATCTCGCCGGCGCCAATGCTCCAACCCTGATTACACTCCCGTTTCCGCCAGCCACAGCTGGCGGAAACCGTCGACCTCTTCCATCCATGCAATGCTGGCCCCGTCCGGCGAAAAGACCACCGCGTCCGCCGACGGGGGGTTTGCATGATCGGCCGTCAAAAAACGTATTTCACCGCTCTGCGCACCGCAGCAGGCAATACGGTTATCCAGCACAAATCCCAGCATCCTGCCTGAAGGATGCCAGTTAAATGCCGACTGAATACCGGTGGCGGTATGGGTAAGCTGACGCGGTTCACCGCCGTCGGTGGCAATCAACCACAGCTGTACCACGCCCGCATCATCGCGCATCAGAAACGCAATCTCTGTTGCCTGCGGGCTGGCGCGCACCCAGTGACGCGGCGTGGTCACAAGGCCTGGCCAGGCGCGCTGATGGGTAAAGGTCAACCGCCGCTGTGCGACGCTCGCAGGCGGCGTGGGCATCGTGTTTGCCGTTCCTTCAAGCGGCGCCGTACCGGCCTGTTTCCAGCCCTGCTCATCACGCGGCAGATCGACCATAAACAGCTCTGGCACCTTTTCCCCTTTTTCTGACAAGGTATCGCCGATAAAAGCCAGGCAGTGATTGCCTACCCAACCCTCTTCATAGGCGCGATTGATATCGTCGCTGCCGGGCACCGGTGTCGGCGTCGTCCGGCTGACCAGTACGCACCAGTGGCTGCCGGCATATTCACGCGGATGTCCGCCCCGGGGGCTCACCGGGCCATAAGGCACAGCTACACCAACGTTGCGCAAGTCCAGCGCCGGATCGCACTCGTGCAGGACATGGTCGTTATAGGTAAAGCTGACGGATTTTCCGTCGGGACTAAAGACATGCACATGGCTGCCGCCGCGCAGCGCACCTGCCGTATAGGGCGCGGTAATATCCAGCGCATCCAGGTTGCGCGTATGGCCTTCGCGAGTCACGACACCCCGGCGATGATGAAAATCGTAGTGCCACTCCGCATCCGGATTTTCCGGACCATGGATAAAGGCGTAAGCATCAGCCTGCGGACTGACGGTGACGACACCGACGTAAGCACCCTCAGGTGCCGTATAGAGCACTTCAACCTTGCCGCTACCGACGTTGATGCGCTCGATGGTCCTTCCGGTAAATGACGCACCGGACGGGCGGACGTCAAAGACCAGCCACTGGCTGTCACGGGTCCATACCCTGATGTTGGTGAGTTGATGATGACGGGGAGCGAAGGTGAGTTGTTTCATAAAGATACCCTGAGGCACAGCAATTGCCTCAGGGTAACGTAAGGCCGGGCGTTAGCCTACTCGTTTAACATCCCCCAACAGCGGGATATAAGCACTGATGCAACGTTAATTTCGCCAACCACCTCTTTTCGGAGATGGGCCGAAATAGTGGCGATATTCAACGCCAACGCGGCCATCCGGGTTATTTCACTAGCGGATGCTTTTGCAAAGACATGGCATCCATAAATGCATCATCCAGTTGCAAATGTTGTTTCACCAGTTCCCGTGGCGTACCTGCCAGCCACTGATTTAATGAAATATCAGCGTAGTAATCGCTTTTAAATAACTCCAGGAAACGCAGCGGTCCTTTCCCCGTGTTTTCGACATAATGAGCCATGGCAAATGGCACATAGCCTACATCGCCAGCTCGATAGTCAAAGGTTCGCGCCTGACCCGATGAAGCAAATACCCCCATGCGCCCTTCTCCTTCAAGATAGTATTGCCATTCATCATTGTTAGGATGCCAGTGCAGTTCACGTAAACCGCCGGGTTCTATCTCTACCAGTGCTGCTGCAATGGTTTTTGATACCGCAAAGGTGGAAGAATCGGTGATCCTGACCGTACCACCCGGTGCCTGAATGGGATCCTGAGCCAACATATGATGGGTAAAAGTGCGTTTCGCTTTCGCTGCGCCTTTTATCGCCACGGAGGAGAGACTGTCGGGGACTTTACCAGCAAAAATATACCTATCTTCCGGAGAAGGAAGATTAGCAAACGTTGACACCGGTACGCTGAAGTTCTTCGCCAGAATATCCGGCGGAATATGTTTGAACCAGTCAGACAGCAAAAAGGTGCTTTCTTCATCAAAGCCACCATCATCAAATGCCAACAAAAACTCACAACCATTCGGTCCAAGCCCCTGTATTGAGTGCGGTATACCTGGAGGGAAATACCACAAATCTCCCACGCCAATATCATCCACAAACCAGCTGCCATCAATATCAAATGCTGTGACACGCGCTTTGCCGTAGGTCATAAAGGCCCATTCGCCTTCTTTATGCCAGTGTAATTCCCTGATACCACCGGCATTCAGGCGCATATCTACCCCGGCGATAGTCGTTGAAATGGCTAATTCACGCTGGGTAACCTGGCGCGTCCATCCGCCGCTACTTCTCCGCACATGGGCATCACTGAATGAAAAGCGCAGATTAGGTAAGGTGCCACTGTCGGTGAAAGGTGGATTAAAGATATAGGGATTTTCAGCTTCCCTGACAGGGTCATGCGGTCCGGGTTCTCTGCCGCCCGCAGAACCGGCGGGAAAAGACTGAATCCTGTCATGCGCATGAACCTGCCCAGCCGCAAGAGCCACCGTACCGCAAGCAGCAAGGGACATAAAATGTCTTCGGGATAAGTTATTCATCTATAAACTTCCTTATTCATTGCAGATAAAATTGCTGGCATGCTTTGCCGCAGTAATTTATAGCGCAATAAATTAAATTTTTTTATTTTCAAAAGGAAATTAGATGGCAATACCGCCGTTAACCGCAAACTGGATGTGTCTATCCGCCCTGAGCACTGGCCTAAAGACGTTTAGCTTTCGTGGACAGCGGCGGTGATGAAAATCGTCGCGTCAGTCCCTGTCCGGATTTTCCGGACCCTGAATAAAGGTGATAGGTTTCATAAGACCCTGAGGCGCAGTTATCGCCTCAGGGTGACACAAGGTCAACGTTAGCCTACTCGCTTCACATCGCCCACCATCAGGATATAGGAGAGCGCGCCCAGGAATGCAACAACGGAAATATAGGTCAGCGCCGGACCAAAGCCATAATCCTGTGCCAGATAGCCAATCACCAGCGGCACGGTAATACCGCCCAGACCGCCGACAAAGTTGAACACGCCGCCGGTCAGGCCGATAAGACGCATCGGCGCCAGAGACGACACCAGCGACCAGGTAATGGACGCAAATCCGTTACCGAAGAACGCCAGCGCCATCAGGCCCATGATCCACATCGGGTCATTGGTATAGTTCGCGCCCATAATGCAGGTGGAGATCAGCAGCCCGCAGATAATTGGCGTCTTACGCGCCACGCCCAGCGAGTAGCCTTTACGCACCAGGCGGTCGGCAACCCAACCGGAAAGCAATACGCCAAAGAAAGCCGCCAGGAAAGGTACCGTGGTCATAAAGCCCGCCTTCAGGGCGGTAATACCCTTCTCCTGGGTCAGGTAGTTCGGGAACCAGGTCAGGAAGAACCACAGAGTGGAGGTAACCGCAAACTGCCCTAAATAGACCCCGACCAGCTTACGGTGGAACACCAGCTTCCAGTCGGCTTTGGTCAGAGGCTGGCGCGCCTCTTTCTTCACCGGCGCATCGCCATCCACCAGACCACCGCCGTCGCGGATATAGTCCAGCTCGGCTTTGCTGATACCTTTGGTCAGGCGCGGTGGCTGATAGACTTTAAACCAGATAAGCGACCAGATAATGCCGATACCACCGGTAACGATAAACACCCAATGCCAGCTCAGCAGCTCCTGGATCCAGATCAGCAGCGGCGTCAGGAAAGCCAGGCCCACAAACTGCCCGGAGGTATAAAAACCCACCGCCGAGGCACGTTCATGCTCCGGAAACCAGCTGGTCACCATCCTGTTATTGGTCGGGAACGCGGGCGCTTCAAAAATACCGGTAATCGCACGCAGGCCAATCAGTGACAGCAAACCGGTAGCAAAGCCCTGGAACAGGGTCGCAACCGACCAGCCCATAATGGCGATAAAGTAGGTCAGTCTCGACCCCACCCGGTCAAGGAACCAGCCGCCAGGGATTTGACACAGGGTATAAAGCCAGGCAAAGGCGGAAAAGACATAACCCATCTCAGATTTGGTAATACCAAACTCTTCCTGAATATGGGCAGAGGCAACCGCGAGATTTGCCCGATCAACATAACAAATAACAACTGTAATAAAGATCATCACCAGCGTCAGATAACGCCGACGCCCTGGTTTTGCAGCACTAACTGAAATATCCATGCAATCTGTCTCCAGATTTTGGGCATAGCGAGTCGCCTCACCATGCCCTGTAAATTACAGAGGGTGTGTTTAACGATTTATATTTTTTTACCTGGTTTAATGCTCTAAATATTTCACGCCGCTATGGCGTGAAATATGACGAGCATTACCACTCAGCGACGGTGCCGTCGACGTGCCGCCACAGTGGGTTGCGCCAGTCCGGGGCATTCTTACTGAGTTCAATCACCTTCTCTTCGTCAATTTCCACCCCAAGACCCGGCTTCATTAACGGTTTAAAGAACCCACCTTCCATATTGAAGTCTTCTTTGTTCTTCACAAAGTCGAGCAGTTCTGCGCCTTTGTTGTAGTGGATCCCCATGCTCTGTTCCTGGAACACTGCATTATGGGAAACAAAGTCAACGTGCAGACAGGCTGCCAGTGCAACCGGGCCAAGCGGACAGTGCGGGGCCAGGGCAACGTCGTAGGACTCCGCCATACCGGCAATTTTATAGCACTCGGTAATACCGCCCGCGTGGGAGAGATCCGGCTGCAGAATCGCCAGACCGCCCGCATCGAGCACGCGTTTGAATTCAAAGCGGGAGAACATACGCTCACCGGCGGCAATCGGAATATGGGTTTGTGCAGCAAGCTTCGGATAATATTCTGCCTGCTCGGCCAGTACCGGCTCTTCAATAAAGAGCGGGCGATACTGTTCCACCTCTTTAATTAATACTTTGGCCATCGGCGCACTGACGCGGCCGTGGAAGTCGAGACCAAACTCAATCTCATTGCCGAAGGTTTCGCGGATTTGCGCAACGGTATTGACCGCCGCATCAATTTTCTTCGAGTTATCGATCAGGGATAACTCTTCACAGCCGTTTAATTTAAAGGTATCAAAACCAATTTTACGCAGGGTATTAATCCCGTCGATCACATCGGCCGGACGATCGCCGCCAACCCAGCTATAGGCTTTGATTTTATCGCGCACCAGCCCCCCCATCAGCTGCCATACGGGCGCGTTCAGTACTTTACCTTTAATATCCCACAGGGCCTGATCGATACCGGCGATGGCGCTCATCAGGATCGGGCCACCGCGATAGAAACCTGCACGGTACATAACCTGCCACAGATCGTTAATCCGCGCCGGGTCCTGACCAATCAGGTATTCCCCCAGTTCATGAACCGCCGCTTCCACGGTGCGCGCACGGCCTTCGATAACCGGCTCGCCCCAGCCCACAACGCCTTCGTCAGTCTCAATTTTGAGGAACATCCAGCGGGGAGGTAAACGGTAAGTAGTGAGTTTGGTGATTTTCATTGCACTGCCTCTCGATACGCTTTAACAAATGCGGCTGCCTGCTGCGCGGTACGCTCAACGGATTGTCCAGCACGATAGAGATCGCTACCCAGACCGGCGCCGATACAACCGGCATCCAGCCACTGCTGCAGATTTTCCGGCGTGACGCCGCCTACGGCAAACACCGGAATTTCAGGCGGCAGAACGGCCTTCAGGGCTTTGATATAGTCCGGACCAAACGCCGATGACGGGAAAATTTTCAGCGACTGCGCGCCCGCGTTAATCGCGTCAAAGGCTTCGGTGGCGGTAGCGCAGCCGGGACAAACCATCATGCCGTGCTCAACCGCCCGGCTAATCAGCGCCGGCTGAATATTCGGCGTGACCATCAGGGTGCAGCCCATATCTGCAAGCTGGTCCACCTGCTCAAGTTTGAGCACGGTACCCGCGCCGATCAGCGCCTTATCACCAAACGCCTTTACCATCGCAGGAATGCTGGCCTCCCACTCTGGCGAGTTAAGCGGGATCTCGACGGCTTCAAACCCGGCCGCAATCACCGCCTCGACGTGCGCGTGCGCTTCATCGGGTTTGATGCCGCGCAGGATCGCGATAAGGGGAAGTCTATTTTGCCACTGCATGAGCGATGCTCCTTATACCTGCCTGAAATGCCGCGTCGCCGCTGATTGCCTGCGCGCGTCGCCCGGCCAGTGAAAATGCCTGCTGGTAGCGCGCGGTCAAAGAGGAGCTGGCGACAAGAGTGACGGCCTGCTGGCTGCTGTCGTGGCGGGTCATACTCGCCACCTCACTGCCAATCAGCAGACCGGAAAGAAATTCACTGACCTCTTCGCGCGCCAGAGAGCCCAGAACATGGGAGGCGCGAACTTCGAACAGGCGAGGCAGAAGTTCAGGGGAGTCGAGACCGCGGGTTAATCCCGCATCAAACGCCTGCGGGGAGGCTACCTGTTCCGGTAATCCGGCCCCCACCAGCGTGTGCTTAAGCAGAACATGATGGAGTTCGCCGGTCATTACGGTGCGAAAATCGGTCACGTATTCGCCTTCAACGCGCACCCATTTACAGTGGGTACCCGGCATCACATACAGAGAGGAGGGCTGCAATTCGCGCGCGCCGAGCAGCTGTGTTTCTTCGCCACGCATAACATTGTGGTTATCATCCTGCGCCACACACAGGCCCGGAATAATCCAGACATTATCGGTGACGGCGGTAAGCTGCTGGCCAATATCGCTCAGACACGCCGGGCAGGGCAGATAGGGAACATTTACCCAGCCGGCATTGCTGCCAACCATACCGGCCATCACCACCGGCGTGCTTTCCGGCCCCCAGCCCTCGGTGACCTGCGCTAATATCGCTTCGAATGTTCGCCCGTTCAGGCGAGTGACGCCCGCTTCGGACTGCCTGCTTTCCAGGCAGTCATCGCCCTGGTACAGCCAGGCGCGAAGATTGGTAGATCCCCAGTCGATAGCAATATAGCGTGATGTCATGTAATTTCCTTGAGCCTTTGGGTAGAGCTGGCAATCATCGTGAGCGCTGCCTGCTCTGCTGCATTGCCGTCCTGATGCCGTATCGCATCGAACAGCGTTTTATGTTCCTGCAGGGTTTTCGGCATATTGCCTTCATCCCCCATCCAGGTGCGTTCAAAAACTGCACGCTGCAGCGAGCTAATCGCCACGCTCAGCTGCTGCAGAACCGGGTTATGCACCGACTGCAATACCGCCTCGTGGTAGCGAATATCCGCTTCGTTGAAGGCATCCCGATTCTGGTTATTAGCGATCATGTCGTTAAGCGCCACCTCAATTTGCGCCAGGTCGCTGGAGGTGGCCCGCTCAGCCGCCCAGCGGGCAATGGCCGGTTCAACCAGGTTACGGACTTCGCTCATCGCACTAATCAGACGCGGGTCGTAGTCATGTTCCAGCACCCACTGCAGTACCTCGGTATCGAGGTAGTTCCACTGGCTGCGCGCGGCGACAAAAGCCCCGCGATAGCGCTTCATCTCAATCAGCCGCTTCGCCATCAGGGAGCGGTAAACTTCGCGAATGATATTGCGCGACGTTTCAAACTCTTCGCACAGGTCAGCCTCTGAGGGCAGCGATGCGCCGGGAACATATTTTCCGCTGACGATCTGCCGCCCAAGGGTGACGATGATGCGGTCTGTCTTCGTAATGGTCATAAAAGGTCCTTAGAACGGTTTTCTGCCATTACTGTATCTCTGTTGACGTAAAAACCCCCAGCATTGAAGTACAAATATGGGCGGTCTTTAACATCCAGCGACAGGATAGTAGTACAATGAATAATAGTTGCACTACAATTCAGATCACAAAAACGACAATCGGTAACGGAAAAGTTAAAAAAAGAATAACCAAGGCAATAAAAAAGCCCGCATCATCGATACGGGCCTGAAGAGGGTAAAAACTGGGGAGTTAGTTGAGAACGAATTTCTCAATAGCGTATGCCACGCCGTCTTCCAGGTTGGATTTGGTGACAAAGTTAGCCGCATCTTTTACCGCGCCGATGGCGTTATCCATCGCCACGCCAACACCGGCGTACTCGATCATCGCCATGTCATTTTCCTGATCGCCAATCGCCATAATTTCTTCCGCCCGGATACCCAACACCTCGGCCAGCGATTTTACGCCGGTGCCTTTATTGACGCGTTTATCCAGCATTTCCAGGAAGTAAGGCGCGCTTTTCAGCACGGTGTACTTCTCTTTTACTTCCTGCGGAATACGGGCGATGGCTTTATCGAGGATCTCCGGTTCGTCGATCATCATGACTTTCAGGAACTGGGTGTTCGGATCCATCTTCTCCGCTTCGCAGAACACCAGCGGGATAGTGGCAACATAGGCCTCATGCACGGTGTAGTAGCTGATATCGCGGTTGGCGGTATAGAGCGTATTGCGATCGAGCGCGTGGAAATGCGAACCCACTTCACGGGAGAGTTTTTCCAGATAGCGATAGTCGTCGTAGTTCAGCGCGGTCTGGGCGACGGTGCTGCCGTCGCTGGCTTTCTGCACCAGCGCACCGTTATAGGTGATGCAGTAATCCCTTTCCTGCTCCATATGCAACTCTTTCAGGTAGCGATGTACGCCAGCATAAGGGCGGCCGGTGGTCAGTACCACGTTAACGCCGCGCGCACGGGCGGCAGCAAGCGCATTTTTAACGGCAGGAGAAATGGTGTGATCGGGCAGCAGCAGCGTGCCGTCCATATCGATTGCGATAAGTTTAATAGCCATGGGGTCCCCGGAAGAAGTAAGTGCTTTCCCATGCTAACGCGATTCCGCTCAAAAAACAGCAGCGGTCTGACGGGAAAAGGAGGAGGAAAACGAGGCGGGGATTACCTCTTTTAAAAGACGTGCCTCTTTCATCAGAAAGAGGCACGGGAGGACTTAGATATCAATATTCGCCGCTTTCAGGGCGTTTTCTTCGATAAAGGCGCGGCGCGGTTCAACGGCATCGCCCATCAGGGTAGTGAACAGCTGGTCGGCGGCGATCGCATCCTTAACGGTCACGCGCAGCATACGACGGCTTTCCGGATCCATGGTGGTTTCCCACAGCTGCTCCGGGTTCATCTCGCCCAGACCTTTATAGCGCTGGATGGCCAGGCCACGACGGGACTCCTTCACCAGCCAGTTCAGCGCCTGCTCGAAGCTGGTCACCGGCTGACGGCGTTCGCCACGTTCGATAAAGGCGTCGTCTTCGATCAGACCGCGCAGTTTCTCGCCGAGGGTGCACAGACGACGGTATTCGCCACCGGTCACAAACTCGTGGTCCAGCGGGTAGTCGGTATCCACACCGTGAGTACGCACGCGAATAATCGGCTCAAACTGCTGCTCCGCGTTCTGGCGAACGTCGAGCTGCCACAGGCTGCCGTGCGCTTCTTTCTCGTTCAGATCGCTGACCAGCGCGTTAACCCAACGTGTTACCGTCTGCTCATTGCTCAGCTCGGCTTCGCTCAGCGTCGGCTGATAGACCAGCTCTTTGAGCAGCGCTTTCGGGAAGCGGCGCTCCATACGGCCGATCATCTTCTGGACGGTGTTGTATTCAGAAACCAGTCGTTCCAGCGGCTCACCGGCCAGGGCGGGTGCCGCAGCGTTCGCATGTAAGGTCGCACCGTCGAGGGCGATAGCGATCTGGTACTGATCCATCGCCTCGTCATCTTTAATGTACTGTTCCTGCTTGCCTTTCTTCACTTTATACAGCGGCGGCTGAGCGATATAGACGTGGCCACGCTCAACGATTTCCGGCATCTGACGGTAGAAGAAGGTCAACAGCAGCGTACGGATGTGCGAGCCGTCGACGTCAGCATCGGTCATGATGATAATGCTGTGATAACGCAGCTTATCCGGGTTGTACTCGTCTCGACCGATGCCGCAGCCCAGCGCGGTGATCAGCGTCGCCACTTCCTGAGAGGATAGCATCTTGTCGAAGCGCGCCTTCTCAACGTTGAGGATCTTACCTTTCAGCGGCAGGATGGCCTGATTTTTACGGTTACGCCCCTGCTTCGCAGAGCCGCCCGCAGAGTCCCCTTCCACAAGGTAGAGCTCGGACAGTGCCGGGTCGCGTTCCTGGCAGTCAGCCAGCTTGCCCGGCAGGCCTGCCAGGTCCAGCGCGCCTTTACGACGGGTCATTTCACGGGCTTTACGCGCCGCTTCACGGGCACGCGCCGCATCGATAATTTTGCCAACCACGATCTTCGCGTCGGACGGGTTTTCCAGCAGGTATTCGGCCAGCAGTTCGTTCATCTGCTGCTCAACCGCCGATTTCACCTCGGAGGAGACCAGCTTGTCTTTAGTCTGCGAGGAGAACTTCGGATCCGGTACCTTAACGGAAACAACGGCAATCAGGCCTTCACGGGCATCGTCGCCGGTGGCGCTGACCTTGGCTTTCTTGCTGTAGCCTTCTTTGTCCATATAGGCGTTCAGGGTACGGGTCATCGCCGTACGGAAGCCGACAAGGTGCGTACCGCCGTCGCGCTGCGGAATGTTGTTGGTAAAACAGTAGATGTTTTCCTGGAAACCGTCGTTCCACTGCAGCGCCACTTCTACGCCGATACCGTCTTTTTCGCTGGAGAAGTAGAAGATATTCGGGTGGATCGGCGTTTTGTTTTTGTTGAGGAACTCAACAAACGCCTTGATGCCGCCTTCGTAGTGGAAATGATCCTGCTTGCCGTCACGCTTGTCGTTCAGACGAATAGAAACGCCGGAGTTCAGGAACGACAGCTCGCGCAGACGCTTCGCCAGGATGTCATATTCAAATTCAGTCACGTTGCTGAAGGTTTCCAGGCTCGGCCAGAAACGCACGGTGGTCCCGGTTTTTTCCGTGTCGCCGGTTACCGCCAGCGGTGCCTGCGGCTCGCCGTGCTGATAAACCTGACGATGGATTTTGCCTTCACGGTTAATTACCAGCTCCAGCTTCTGCGACAGGGCGTTAACCACGGAAACGCCCACGCCATGCAGGCCGCCGGAAACTTTATAGGAGTTATCGTCGAATTTACCGCCCGCGTGCAGAACGGTCATGATCACTTCGGCTGCGGAAACGCCCTCTTCCGGGTGAATACCGGTCGGGATACCACGGCCATCATCCTGTACGGAGACCGAATTATCGGCGTGGATGGTGACAATAATGTCTTTACAGTGCCCTGCGAGCGCTTCATCGATAGCGTTATCGACCACCTCAAATACCATGTGATGCAGACCGGTGCCGTCATCCGTATCGCCGATATACATACCTGGGCGCTTACGTACCGCATCCAGTCCTTTGAGGACTTTGATACTGGAGGAGTCATAAGAATTCGACATCAACGTTTCTCGCTCATTTTGTCTTGGGTTAATTCGTTATTTTACCCTTTTCCACTCTGAACATCTTCGAATTTTTGTCCGACATGTCCAGAACGTATTCAGCGCTGATGGCGCTAACAAAAACCTGCGACTGCGTGGCTTTTAAGCGGCTGGCAAGCAACCCTCGACGCGTATCATCAAGCTCTGAGGCAAAATCATCTATCAGGTAGAGGCAACGACGCCCGCTTTCACGGGTTAAAAACTCGCCCTGTGCCAGACGCAGCGCGCACATCAGCAGCTTTAGCTGCCCGCGCGACAGCGTATCCTCCACCGGCGCACCGTCGGCACGAATGCGGAAATCCGCCTTGTGCGGGCCGTGGGCGGTGTAGGTCAGCATCCGATCGCGCTCGAAGCTGCGTTCCAGCACGTCAGCGTAGTCGGTCTCTTTTTCCCAGCCGCGCTGAAAGCCAAAGCTGAGGGTGAATTCAGGTAAAAACAGCTGGCAGGTATCCGCCATATCGTCGGCAATGGCCGCGCTGTATTCGGCGCGCCAGCGGCTGATCTGCTCCGCCAGCGGGATAAGCTCTTTGTCCCAGGGACGCAGTTGGCCATAGTGGCTGACCTGGCGCAGGGCGGCGTTACGCTGCTTCAGCAGGCGCCGCAGGTTGCTCCAGGTGGTAAAGAAACCGGCTTCGTTATGGAAACAGCCCCAGTCTATAAAGGCGCGACGGAACTTCGGTCCGCCATTAAGCAGGGTAAAACCTTCCGGGGTGATGAGCTGCATCGGCATCAGCAGCGCCAGCTCGGCAACTTTATGCCCGTCGCTGCCGTCAATGCGCACGGTGCTGTCGCCCTGCTTATCTTTAGTCAGGCCAAGCGAGATTTCGCGTTCCTCGCCCTGCAGCCGGCCGTGCAGCACAAAGGATTCCTGCTCGTGACGAATCACGCGACCGATTTGCAGGCTGCGAAACGCCCGACCGTGGCCGAGGGTATAAATCGCTTCAAGCACGCTGGTTTTGCCGCTGCCGTTGGCACCGACAAGGAAATTAAAGCCAGGGGATAAAGCAAGATCCGCGCTTTCAATATTGCGAAAGTCGCGGATCAAGAGGCGGGTGAGCGACATTACAGTCTCATTGGCATAACGACATACGCAGCGCTTTGAGAGGCCGCATCTTCAATCTGTACGCTCGACACAGAGTCGGTCAGCAGAATACGCACATTCTCGCACTTCAGCGCATTAAGCACGTCCAGCACGTAGCTCACATTGAAGCCAATTTCCATCTCCGTGCCGCCATAGGTGACATCGAGGATCTCTTCCGCTTCTTCCTGCTCCGGGTTGTTGGCGGTAATTTTGATCTGGTTTTCATGCACAAACAGGCGCACGCCGCGGAATTTCTCGTTGGAGAGAATGGCCGCGCGGGCAAAGGCCTGCTTCAGCAGATCGCAACCGGCTTCGAGGGTTTTATCCGGGTTTTTCGGCAATACGCGGCGATAATCCGGAAAACGACCATCAACCAGCTTGGAGGTGAAGATAAAGTCGCCGACGTGCGCGCGAATATTGTTGCTGCCGATCTGCACGCGCAGCGGGGTTTCGCCGCCGTCGAGCATACGCATCAGTTCAATCACGCCTTTACGCGGTACGATCACCGAATGGCTGGGCAGCTCCTGACCAATGGGCATCGAACAGACCGCCAGACGGTGGCCGTCGGTCGCCACGGTGCACAGCTCTTCGCCTTCGGTTTCAAACAGCATCCCGTTCAGGTAGTAGCGCACATCCTGATGGGCCATTGAAAACTGGGTCGCCTCAATCAGACGCTTCATCGTTGCCTGCGGCAGGGTAAATTCAACCTCGCTCTGCCAATCATCGAGATTCGGGAAGTCCGCTGCGGGCAGCGTGGAGAGCGAGAAGCGGCTGCGTCCGGAACGCACCAGCATCCGCTCGCCTTCCAGCTGCAGCGCGATCTCTGCGCCTTCCGGCAGGCCGCGGCAAATATCGAAGAATTTACGCGCCGGAACGGTGGTGGCCCCCGGTTCATGCGGTTGCGTCAGCGCCACACGTGCAACCATTTCCATTTCCAGATCGGTACCGGTCAGGGAAAGCGTGCCGTCTGTGACCTGCAGCAGCAGATTACCCAGGATCGGCAGCGTAGGACGTCCCCCCAGCGGGCCACTAACCTGCTGAAGCGGTTTTAATAAGAGTTCACGTTCAACGGTAAATTTCATAGCTTCACGAGGATAATGTTCTGATTAAGTTGGAAAAATCTTCTTTAATATCATGACTTTCTTCACGCAGCTGCTCGATCTTACGGCAGGCGTGCAGCACGGTGGTATGGTCCCGACCGCCAAAGGCATCGCCGATTTCCGGCAGGCTATGGTTGGTCAGTTCCTTGGCTAGTGCCATGGCCATCTGGCGCGGACGCGCGACCGAACGGGAACGCCGTTTGGAGAGCAGATCCGCCACCTTGATTTTATAATACTCGGTCACCGTCTTCTGAATATTGTCGATGGTAACCAGTTTTTCCTGCAGCGCCAGCAGATCGCGCAGCGCTTCGCGCACGAAATCGATGGTGATCGCACGACCGGTAAAGTTGGCGTTGGCGATCACACGGTTCAGCGCCCCTTCCAGTTCGCGGACGTTAGAACGCAGGCGTTTGGCAATAAAGAACGCCACTTCACCCGGCAGGCGAATGTCGTTTTCGTCGGCCTTTTTCATCAGGATCGCCACGCGGGTTTCCAGCTCAGGCGGCTCGATCGCCACCGTCAGGCCCCAGCCAAAGCGCGATTTCAGGCGATCCTCAACCCCATTGATCTCTTTCGGGTAACGATCCGAAGTCAAAATAATCTGCTGGTTGCCTTCGAGGAGAGCGTTGAAGGTGTGGAAAAATTCTTCCTGGGATCGTTCTTTATTTGCAAAGAACTGAATATCATCGATCAGCAGCGCATCAACGGAGCGGTAGTAGCGTTTAAATTCTTCGATAGCGTTGTTCTGCAGGGCTTTGACCATATCCTGAACAAAGCGCTCGGAGTGCATATACACCACTTTGGCATTGGGCTTGCGCGCCATAATGCCGTTACCTACCGCGTGCAGCAGGTGCGTTTTACCGAGGCCGGTGCCGCCATAAAGGAACAGCGGGTTATAAGCGCCACCGGGATTATCGGCCACCTGGCGTGCCGCCGCGCGGGCCAGCTGGTTAGACTTACCTTCAACGAAGTTATCGAACGAATTTTTGAAATTCACGTTAGAGCGGTAGATCGGCTCCGCCGGTGCCGGAACATTGTCCCAGCCCGAGCGTGCGATCGGCGCGGCACGCGCAACATAGGCCTGAGCCGCCATGGCGGGCACCGCAACGCTTGCCGGTTCTCTCAGGGTCTGCACCGTCGGCTTGCTACCGACTTCAAAACGCAGCTGTGGGGCGTCCGCACCGCAGAACTCATTAAGCAGTCCGTTGATATTATTAAGATATTTATCTCTTACCCAGTCGAGGACAAACCGATTTGGCGCATACAAAGCCAGCGTGTTATCGCTCAGTTCCGCCTGCAAAGGGCGTATCCACATACTAAATTCTGTGGCTGGTAACTCATCCTGCAAGCGGGCAAGACACTGCTGCCAAAGCGAAAGTGACACGGCGGACTCCACTCGAACAAAAGTCGATATAAAGATAAGGCGAAAACGTTAACGATTTTTGACGCACACCGACAAGACCCCAATAAGGGCGATGTGCGAACCGCTCTCTGCGGTATCTGTCCGATCGTTAACCACGGATCGCGATCGGGACCGCAGATCATAGCCTAAAGCGAGGAAGAGATCTTCTGTTTCTCACAGTTTCTTGCCTGGTTATCCACAGGCAAGGATCGCAACCGGCTAAGTGTAATCGATCCTGGCGGGGGCGCAGCACGATTCAGAACACATATTGGAAAATTTAATGAGCATGTAAGAAATAGTGCTTAAAGGATCTTACTAAGATCCAGAACGATCCTTGCGCTTTACTAATGAGGCCGTATAATTCTCCACCCGGTGCGTAATGCTCGATTCCGGACGTCGAAAAACGCAGATTTTTTGCGCAAAGATGCGTGGAAAGTATGCGCAATGCGGTAAAGAGAATTGACTCCGGAGTGTACAATTATTACAATCCGGCCTCTTTAATTACCCATTACTTCGGCGTTAGCTGGTCGTTCGGCGATCGGGCATACGCAAAAGTCAGTGAATTTATTCAAGTTTAGGTAGAAATCGCCATGAAACGCACTTTTCAACCGTCCGTACTGAAGCGCAACCGTTCTCACGGCTTCCGTGCTCGTATGGCTACTAAAAATGGTCGTCAGGTTCTGGCACGTCGTCGTGCTAAAGGCCGCGCTCGTCTGACCGTTTCCAGGTAAGAAAGCTAACCCTCGGTGGTTAAGCTAGCATTTCCCAGGGAGTTACGTTTGTTAACTCCCAGTCATTTCACATTCGTCTTCCAGCAGCCACAACGGGCTGGCACGCCGCAAATTACCATTCTCGGCCGCCAGAATTCGCTGGGGCATCCCCGCATCGGTCTTACCGTCGCCAAGAAAAACGTTAAACGTGCGCATGAACGCAACAGGATTAAACGCCTGACGCGCGAAAGCTTCCGCTTGCGTCAACACGAACTGCCGTCAATGGATTTCGTGGTGGTGGCGAAGAAAGGGATTGCTGACCTCGATAACCGTGCTCTTTCAGAAGCACTGGAAAAGTTATGGCGCCGCCACTGTCGCCAGGCTCGCGGGTCCTGATAGCCCTTATCAGGGTCTATCAACGCCTGATCAGCCCGCTGCTCGGGCCACATTGCCGTTTCACGCCGACCTGTTCAAGCTACGGAATTGAGGCATTGCGCAGGTTTGGAATGATAAAAGGCAGTTGGTTGACGGTGAAACGCGTATTAAAATGCCACCCTTTACACCCGGGTGGAGACGACCCCGTCCCGCCAGGACCTTCTAATACCAGAGAACACTAACGATGGATTCGCAACGCAATCTTCTTATCATCGCTTTGTTGTTCGTGTCTTTCATGATCTGGCAAGCCTGGGAGCAGGATAAAAATCCTCAGCCTCAGCAGCAGACCACGCAGACTACGACCACCGCAGCGGGTAGCGCCGCAGACCAGGGCGTGCCGGCCAGTGGCCAGGGGAAACTGATTACGGTTAAAACCGACGTGCTCGAACTGACCATCAACACCCGTGGTGGTGATGTTGAGCAGGCGCGCCTGTTGGGCTACCCGAAAGAGCTCGGTTCCAGTGAGCCGTTCCAGTTACTGGAAACCTCGCCGCAGTTTATCTACCAGGCACAGAGCGGTGTGACCGGTCGCGACGGTCCGGATAACCCGGCTAACGGTGAGCGTCCGCTGTACAACGTCGACAGCGACACCTTCGTGCTGGCCGATGGTCAGAAAGAGCTGGCGATCCCGATGACCTGGACTGACGAAAAGAGCAACACCTTCACCAAAACCTTCACCCTGAAACGCGGTGAATATGCGGTGAATGTGGGCTATAACGTGCAGAATGCCGGCGAAAAACCGCTAGAAATCTCCACCTTTGGTCAGCTGAAGCAATCCATCAAACTGCCCGCCCATCTCGATACCGGTAGCAGCAACTTTGCGCTGCATACCTTCCGCGGTGCGGCCTTCTCTACGACGGATACCAAGTACGAAAAGTACAAGTTTGACACCATCGCCGAGAACGAGCAGCTGAACGTTAACTCAAACGGCGGCTGGGTCGCCATGCTGCAGCAGTACTTTGCCACCGCGTGGGTGCCGAATAACGACGGCAGCAATAACTTCTTCACCACCAAAATTGGCAACGACATTGCCGCTATTGGCTACAAATCGCAGCCGGTGGTGGTACAGCCGGGACAGACTGCCGCGCTGAACAGCACCCTGTGGGTAGGTCCGGAAATTCAGGACAAGATGGCCGCCGTTGCGCCGCACCTGGATCTGACCGTTGACTACGGCTGGCTGTGGTTTATCTCTCAGCCGCTGTTCAAACTGCTGAAGTTCATCCACAGCTTCCTGGGTAACTGGGGCTTCTCCATCATCGTTATCACCTTTATCGTGCGCGGTATCATGTATCCGCTGACGAAGGCGCAGTACACCTCGATGGCGAAGATGCGTATGCTGCAGCCGAAGATTCAGGCAATGCGTGAGCGTCTGGGCGACGACAAACAGCGTCAAAGCCAGGAGATGATGGCACTGTACAAAGCTGAGAAAGTGAACCCGCTGGGCGGCTGCTTCCCGCTGCTGATCCAGATGCCAATCTTCCTTGCGCTGTACTATATGCTGATGGGCTCCGTTGAGCTGCGCCATGCGCCGTTCGCACTGTGGATCCATGACCTGTCCGCACAGGACCCGTACTACATCCTGCCGATCCTGATGGGCGTAACGATGTTCTTCATTCAGAAGATGTCGCCGACCACCGTGACCGACCCGATGCAGCAGAAGATCATGACCTTTATGCCGGTCATCTTTACGGTCTTCTTCCTGTGGTTCCCGTCAGGCCTGGTGCTGTACTATATCGTCAGCAACCTGGTAACGATCCTTCAGCAGCAGCTGATTTATCGTGGACTTGAAAAACGTGGCCTTCATAGCCGCGAAAAGAAAAGCTCCTGATCGGATTAAGCAGTAGCTAGAATAAGGGCGGTCATCTGACCGCCTTTTTTATTGGTATTAAACGAGACAAACCATGAGCCATAACGACACTATCGTCGCCCAGGCCACCCCACCGGGACGCGGTGGCGTCGGCATCCTGCGTATCTCCGGCCTCGGCGCACGCGATGTCGCTCAGGCAGTACTGGGCAAGCTGCCGAAACCGCGCTACGCTGACTACCTGCCGTTTAACGATACTGACGGCTCGGCGCTCGATCGGGGGATTGCACTCTGGTTCCCGGGCCCGAACTCCTTTACCGGTGAAGACGTGCTGGAACTCCAGGGCCACGGCGGTCCGGTGATCCTCGACCTGCTGTTAAAACGTATTCTGACCCTGCCAGGCGTGCGTATCGCCCGTCCGGGCGAGTTCTCCGAACGGGCGTTTCTGAACGATAAGCTGGACCTGGCTCAGGCAGAAGCTATCGCCGACCTGATTGACGCCAGCTCAGAGCAGGCCGCACGCTCGGCGCTGAACTCGCTGCAGGGTGCATTCTCTGCCCGCGTTAATCATCTGGTGGAAGCACTCACTCACCTGCGTATCTACGTCGAAGCGGCCATCGATTTTCCGGATGAAGAGATCGACTTCCTGTCCGATGGCAAAATCGAAGCCCAGCTGAATAGCGTGATGGGCGATCTCGATGCCGTTCGCGCCGAAGCGCGCCAGGGCAGCCTGCTGCGCGAAGGGATGAAAGTGGTGATTGCCGGACGCCCGAACGCCGGTAAATCGAGCCTGCTGAACGCCCTGGCGGGTCGTGAAGCCGCCATTGTGACCGATATTGCCGGTACCACCCGCGACGTGCTGCGTGAGCATATCCATATCGACGGTATGCCGCTGCATATTATCGATACCGCCGGGCTGCGCGATGCCAGCGATGAGGTGGAGCGTATCGGGATCGAGCGCGCCTGGCAGGAGATTGAGCAGGCTGACCGGGTGCTGTTTATGGTCGATGGCACCACCACCGACGCCGTCGATCCGGCCAGTATCTGGCCCGATTTTGTTGCCCGTCTGCCGACGAAGCTGCCGATTACCGTGGTACGCAACAAAGCGGATATCACCGGCGAGACGCTGGGTCTCAGCGAGGTGAATGGTCACTCACTGGTTCGTCTCTCCGCCCGCACTACCAACGGCGTGGACGCGCTGCGTAACCATCTTAAGCAGAGTATGGGCTTTGATACCCGAATGGAGGGCGGCTTCCTCGCCCGTCGCCGTCATCTTCAGGCGCTGGAAACGGCCGCAGAGCATCTGCAGCAGGGCAAAGGGCAGCTGCTGGGCGCATGGGCAGGCGAACTGCTGGCGGAAGAGTTGCGTCTGGCACAGCATGCGTTAAGCGAGGTAACTGGCGAGTTTACCTCTGACGATCTGCTGGGACGGATTTTCTCGAGTTTCTGCATCGGGAAATAACGGCAGGAAAGCTCTCCCGCAGTACGGGAGAGCTTTTTTACAGCGGCAAGATTAGAAGTCGTAGCTCACGGACGCTTTCAGAGTACGGCCTTCCCCCTGGAACAGGTAGACGCCGGAATCATCCACGCCAGACCAGTAGTTTTCGTTGGTCACGTTATCAACACCCACGCGCCATACCATCTGGTTTTTCTCCTGATTCAGCTGCATACGATAGCGCACGCCCAGATCCAGAGTGGTGTAGCTATCCAGCTTTTTGGTGTTAGCGATATTGGCATACTGAGAACCGGTATGGTTCACGCGTGCGGTGGCAGTCAGGCCATCAACCGGTTTGATGTCGTACTCTGCACCCAGCATGGCGGTAAAGCTCGGCACGCCGACAGCATCGTTGCCTTTATAATCAGGATCCTGCGTTTTAGTCAGCTCAGCATCCACCCAGGTGGCACCGCCGTTCAGACGCAGACCGAGAACCGGCTCACCAAACACATTCAGCTCAACGCCACGGTTACGCTGCTCGCCGTTCAGGGTCAGGTCGGTATAACCGTAAGGTTTTTTGATTTCAAACACGGACATCGATCCACCTACATTGCCAAAGTCTAGCTTCACGCCCGCTTCGTTCTGCGTCGAATGGGCAATGTTCATACGGGAACCGTACTGCGGGAAGCCGGTGATACCATTAGACTGCGGCTGCAGGGCTTCAGTATGGTTGGCGTAGAAGGAGACTTCTTCCCACGGTTTATAGACGACACCATAGGTCGGCAGCCAGCGGTGGCTTCTCTGCCCCTCATCCTGATTTTCCAGGCCTGTGTTCACGTTATAGGTGCTGGCAACCACTTCCTGGTAGCGCGCGCCGATGGTAAACAGCAGAGTGTCGTCCAGCACGCCCAGCGTATCGCTCAGCAGAACGCTTTCGGTGCGGCTACGTTCGGTGGTCAGCGGATCGCTGTAGCTATTTCCGCCCGTGAGCGTCAATGCTGGCATCGTAACCTGCTGCGGATTATAGAGATTAGTCTGCGGCAGGTTACCAATAGACATGCCCCAGGCTGTTTTTTTGTTTTTGGTCATCGCAGTATAGCCAACGTTAACCTTATGGGATACAAAGCCGGTATCAAAGGTGCCGCGAATACCCGCCATCCCGCTGAACGTATCGGCGATATAGTTGGTATCCAGACGGCTGACGTTTACCGTGCCGTTATTATCAACCAGCTCAGGGGTGGAGTAGATCCCCTCTTCATGCGCGTGCTGACCCCCCAGTGCGGCATAGGCCGTCCAGTCACTGGTCAGATCGTATTCCACGCGGGCCATACCGAACTGGTTTTCGATATCGCTGTAATTCCATTTCTGGTTGTAGTTTTTGTCGTTGTCCGGCAGACCGGGAAGCTCTGTCACATTAGCGTTACTGATTTTTACGCCGGTATTGGTGCCGTGGAAAGTTTTCTTCTGATAGCCAAAGTCAGCGGAAGCACGCATAGCATCGCCACGATAGTCCAGACCCACAGATGCAACGGTCGTGCGGCGACGATCGTCATTAACGCGGCCTTCGCCTTCACGATGCAGCAGATTCACGCGAGCACCAAACTGGTTGCTGTTGCCGAAACGACGGCCCGCGTCCACGGAGGTACCAATCTGCGAGTCGGAGGTATAATCCAGGCCAACACGCGCCATCGGAGTCTCTTCAGCACGCTTCGGCTCAAGGTTAATCATCCCGCCGACGCCACTGCTGGCCGCGCCGTTAAGGATGGAGTTTGCGCCTTTAAAGACTTCGATACGCTCAAGCATCTGGGTATCCATTACCTGACGCGGCACGATGCCCGGCAAGCCGCTCATCAGCATATCGTCGCCTTCAATTTTGAAGCCGCGAATACGGAAGGTTTGCGCCTGGTTACCGTAGCCTTTTACGGACTGGACGCCTGCATCGTTGGCCATCACATCAGCAATGGTACGCGCCTGCTGGTCTTCCACCAGCTTCGAAGTAAAGCCGATGATATTAAAGGGTACATCCATCGCTTTCTGCTGGCCTAACATCCCCAGGCGACCGCCGTTAGCGATCTGCCCGTCCAGATAGGCTGGAACCGGCGTATCCCCGCCGGTTTTAAAATCGCTTGCGGCGCTTTCCTGTACCACAATGGTATCTTCTGCCTTTTTCTCGTCAGAAGTGCTGTTGGTCGCGGCATATACGTTACCGCCCAGCGCGCCAATTGCCAGCGCAAGCACGGTTTTGCGCAATGCTAACTGCTTGTTTTTTGGGTTTTGCATGATTTTCTCTGATAAATTAAGGTTAATAATGCAGAGTTATTTTAAATAGACAGTAAATTCAAATAGTTAACCATCTAAATCCCTTTAATATTTATTCCGCTCTGCGTTCGGTCCCGCCATTTAAGCGCAAACGATAACCCTACTCAATATCATTTACATACAAATTGTCATTACCCGCAATCATTGCCGCTCAAAGTAGTGAAGATACACTTTATAGTTATTTGTTAAATAAAGAAAAACCGCGTTAAACGCGGTTTTTAAGTACCTGACATTATCCTATTCCGCCACCAGCCGTCGTCGCTCCAGACGGCGCTCCTGAAGGACGGAAAAGATAAAGGCGGCGATAAAGACCAGCATAAACAGCAGCACAATGGTCGGCGCGGGTGCGCTATCGATAAAGAACGAGAGCCAGACACCGCTCACTGAGACAGCTGCCGACAGACAGGCCGCGAGGATCAGCGCCAGATGGAAGCGACGAGTCAACAACACGGCAATCGCGCCAGGGGCAATCAGCAGAGAGATAGAAAGGATAATCCCCACGGATTTGAGCGTCGCCACAATGGTCAGCGCCACCATACAGAGCAGGCCATAGTGCAGCAGCCCGGTATTCAGGCCGCAGGCTCTGGCCTGGTGGGCATCGAAGCAGTAAAGCAGGAAATCACGCCATTTCACCAGCAGCACCAGCACCACCAGCGCGGAGATGATCGTCGTCTGCAGAATATCGTCACCGTTTACGCCGAGCATATCGCCAAACAGGATATGGTCGAGATGCACTTCCGGCTGCATGGCGATATAGAGGATCAGTCCCGCGCCAAACATGCCGGAGAAGACGATCCCCATCACAGTATCCTGCTTAATACGGCTGTTGTCTTTGATATAACCGCTGGCCACCGCACAAAACAGTCCGGCGATAAACGCCCCGACCGCCAGCGGTGCGCCCGCCATCCAGGCCAGCACCACGCCCGGAAAAACGGCATGGCTCATGGCGTCGCCCATCAACGCCCAGCCCTTAAGTACCAGGAACACGGAAAGTAGCGCGCAGGGAATGGAGACAATCAGCGAGATAGTCAGCGCATTGGTCATAAATTCAAACTGCAGCGGCTCCAGCAGTAGCGCAATCATAACGCCTCCTCAGAGGCCTGACGGGCGCGTCGGCGGTTTGCCAGCACGCCGTGCTTAGGCGCTAAGACAAAGGCCAGCAGAAACAGCAGGGTCTGAGCAACGACGATAATGCCGCCGGTCGCACCGTCGAGATAATAGCTGGCCCAGGCACCGACAAAGCTGGTGATACTGCCGATGGCGACGGCAATCATCAGCAGGCGAGGGAAACGATCGGTCAGCAGCCAGGCCGTCGCTCCCGGGGTCACCACCAGACAGATCACCAGGAACGCGCCAACGGTCTGCAGTGCCGCCACCGTTGATACCGCCAGCAGGGTGAAGAACAATATTTTTAAGCGCTCAGGCCGCAGACCGATGGCGCGAGCGTGGTTCTCATCAAAGAAGCACACCATCAGGTCTTTCCATTTCAACAGCAACAGCGCTATCGACACCACGCCAATGATCGTCAACTGAAGTATATCCTGCGGCGCGATCGCCAGAATATTGCCCAGCACGATAGTCTGAATATTGACCGTGGTCGGGTTGAGGGAGACCATAAACAGCCCCAGCCCAAAGAAAGAGGAGAAGATTAGGCCGATAATGGCATCCTCTTTTAACCGCGTACGCTGATTGAGAAACAGCATACTGCCCGCCGCCAGGCCGCCGGAGAGAAACGCCCCCAGTGAAAACGGCAGGCCCAGCATATAAGCGCCGGCGACGCCCGGTACGATGGAGTGTGAGAGCGCATCGCCAATCAGCGACCAGCCCTTCAGCATCAGGTAGCAGGATAAAAACGCGCACAGGCCGCCGACCATCGCGGAGACCCACATCGCATTAAGCATGTACTGATAGCCAAACGGCTCCAGCAGCCAGCCAATCATGATTCACTCCGCGGCGCGGGACGATGAGAGATAAACGGACGTTCATCGTCGGTGATAATGTGCTCTTCCGAACCGCTCAGCACCACGTGGCGAAGGACGCCGCTAAACGCCTTCTCCAGGTTCTGGGTGGTAAAGGTGGTCTCCGTCGGGCCGCTGGCCAACACGGTACCTTTTACCATCACCGTGTAATCGCAGAATTCGGTGACCGATCCGAGATTGTGGGTCGACACCAGCATGGTTTTCCCTTCGTTGCGTAGCTCCGCCAGCAGGCTGATAATTTTCGCTTCTGTCTGTACATCCACGCCGGTAAAAGGTTCATCCAGCAGGATAACCTCGCCCTGCTGGGCAATAGCCCGCGCCAGAAAGACGCGTTTTTTCTGTCCGCCGGAGAGCTCGCCAATTTGCCGGTGGCGGTACTCCAGCATATTGACCCGCTCCAGCGCCTCAGTGACGATCTGCTGGTCCTTTACTTTTGGCCGACGCAGTATTCCCATGTGGCCATAACGCCCCATCATCACCACATCTTCCACCAGCACCGGGAATGACCAGTCCACCTCCTCCGCCTGAGGTACATAGGCGACCAGGTTCTGCCGCAACGCCTGACGAACGGACATATCGAGGATAGCGATCGTTCCGGAGGAGAGGCGAACAAAGCCCATAATCGCCTTAAAGAGGGTCGATTTTCCGGAGCCGTTGACGCCAACCAGCGCGGCAATCGAGCCGCCGGGCACCTGAAAGCTGGCATCGCGTAAGGCGGTATGCCCGTTACGGTAAGTGACGCCGACATCCCTTACGGCAATCGCCGCATTACGCTCAGCGGGCTGCTGCGCTATCGTCATTCCCTCACTCCTTCAATCTGTTTAATGCCTTTCACCAGAGTGCGTGTCGTCACCTTAAGAAGATCAATATAGGTGGGAACCGGACCATTTTCCGCACTGAGAGAGTCAACATAGAGGACACCACCGTAGTTCGCGCCCGTTTCACGCGCCACCTGACGCGCCGGTTTGTCCGAGACGGTACTTTCGCTAAAGATAGCCGGGATCTTGTTCTGCTTCATTTTATCGATCACCTTGCGAACCTGCTGCGGCGTGCCCTGCTGGTCGGCGTTAATAGGCCACAGATAGAGCTCACGCAGGCCAAAATCGCGGGCCAGATAGGAGAACGCCCCTTCGCTGGTCACTATCCAGCGATTTTCCTCTGGTATCGCCTCGAGTTCCTGACGAATCGGCGCAATCGCGGCGGTAATTTGCTGCTTGTAGGCTTCAGCATTGCGTTTATAGATAGCGGCATTGGCCGGATCGTACTTCACCAGCGCATCGCGGATATTATCGACGTAGATCAGGGCGTTATCCGGCGACATCCAGGCATGAGGATTGGGCTTGCCGTTATAAGGGCCTTCGCTAATGCCCATCGGCGTAATGCCGTTAGTCACCACCACTTCCGGCACCCCTTTCAGATGCTGATAAAAACGCTGGAACCACAGTTCAAGGTTCATCCCGTTGGCAAGAATAAGCTGCGCGCCCTGGGCACGCTTGATATCGCCCGGCGTCGGCTGATATTCATGGATCTCCGCGCCGGCGCGGGTAATCGAACTCACCTCTGCCGCATCGCCCGCCACGTTTTTCGCCATATCAGCAATAACCGTAAAGGTGGTTACCACTTTAAATTTTTCAGCCCAGGCGGATGTCGTGATAGTCGACAGCGAGCAGGCCAGCAGGAGCAGTGTCGTTGTTTTCCGGATCATGCAGGTTTCTCCATAAGATGATTAAAATTACTTCAAATATAGCGCATGCTATTTTATATAGCACATGCTATATCTAAATGAAAATAATTCTCGTTTCTCAAAGAATGTTGATAATTTCAACAGCGTTGCGGCAGATGATTTATCCTTGAGAATGGGAAAGCGGGCTGAAAATCAGTCATCGGGAGTCATTGTTCGTAAATGTTACATCAAAGGAAGTGTAAAAAAGCCGCTTCCGGGCTTCTCATTTACACATTTACGGATTAAAAACTATGCATCTTGAGCGATAATATATTTACCGTATCTATCATTGACCATTATCACGGAGCGAAAAATGGCAACGCATTTTGCAAGAGGGATCCTTAAGCACGACCATCTTATTCCCCTGCGACTATCGGACCCTTGTCACAGCGAGGCAAACCGTCTGCCCGAGCATCGTCGTATTCGTTTTCTGGCATCCAGAACCCTGCTGGCCGAGCTGATGTTTATGCTTTATGGCATCGGCACATTGCCGGCGATCGTCACGCTTCCCGATGGCAGACCGCGCTTTAAGGACGATCTCCTGCCGCGCTTTTCACTGGCGTACACGGGCAATATGGTTGGCGTGGCGCTGACCACCGAAGGCGAGTGCGGGCTGGAAATGGAGCTTCAGCGAGCCAGCCACGGTTTCCAGCTACCCCGCGTGACGGAGAAAGAGACGTTTTCCAGTAACGAAACCCTGTGGATCAATAACCAGAACGATCCCGGCGAAGCACGTTCTCAGCTCAATACCCTGCGTCGCAGTGTCCTTAAACTGAGCGGTAATATGCACAATACCGATCCGGCATTCCTGCAGTTGCTGCCGGGCGCAGGCCGTTTACGCCTCTCCAGTCCGGCAACCATCGAAGCCATCTGTGATGCAGAAGACGTACTGGTATGGTCCGTGGCGGTCAGCCCGGCCATTGAGCGTCTGAAAATCTGGGAATACGACAGCCTGCACGGCTGGACAAGCCTGCCCGATACCCATTCTCGCATTAATGAAACCGCCGGACGCCTGATGCGTTTTACCAGCCTGCCAACGGAAAAAGGGTTTACGCCAGGGTGATTCGGACGCGGTAAAGACTGTCCGGTGAAGGGAAGCCAGCCCTGACAGGCTCTGTCAGGGCTGTTTGACGCTTAGTGGGCGTCGATAAACACAATCTTCAGCAGGAACAGCAGCGCCACCACAACCACGCACGGACTGATTTCACGCACGCGGCCGGTTCCCAACTTCATCACACAGTAAGAGATAAAGCCCAGGGCGATCCCTTCGGTAATGGAGAAGCTGAACGGCATCATCACGGCGGTGATAAAGGCCGGTACGGATTCGGTGAGATCGTCCCACTTCACGCGTGCCAGGCTGGAGGCCATCAGCACGCCCACGTAAATCAGCGCGCCCGCAGCGGCGTACGGCGGCACCATTCCGGCCAGCGGCGACAGGAAGATAACCAGCAGGAACAGCAGGCCAACCACGATAGCCGTCAGGCCGGTACGGCCACCCACGGAAACGCCGGAAGAGGATTCGATATAGGCGGTTACCGAAGAGGTACCGATAAAGGAACCGGCAACGGAAGAGACGCTGTCCACATACAGAGCCTGCTTCATACGCGGGAATTTGCCCTTCTCATCGGCCAGACCGGCCTTGTCGGTCACGCCAATCAGGGTGCCAGAGGAGTCAAACAGGTTGACCAGCATAAAGGAGAAAATCACGCCTGCCAGACCAAGATTAAAGGAGCCGGCAAGGTCAACCTGACCCACCACGCTGGTCACGCTCGGCGGCGCGGAGACAATACCGTGATACTGCACGTCGCCCATCAGCCAGCCCAACAGGGTGGTCACGATGATAGACACCAGCACCGCAGCGTGAATGTTGCGGGAGGCCAGAATCGCAATGATAAAGAAGCCCAGCGCACCCAGCAGAACGCTGTGTGAGGTCAGGTTGCCGATCGTCACCAGGGTTTCCGGATTCGCGACAATAATACCGGCATTTTTCAGCCCCATCATGCCGATGAATAGGCCGATACCGCTGGTGATACCCACGCGCAGGCTCATCGGGATATTGGCTATCATCCAGTAACGCACGCGGAAAATAGTCAGCAGCAGCAGACCAACAGCGCCCCAGAAGATGGCACCCATACCGATCTGCCACGGCAGACCCATCGCGCCAACAACCACAAAGGCGAAGAAGGCGTTCAGACCCATCGCCGGGGCCAGCGCAACCGGCAGGTTGGCGAACAGACCCATCATAATGCTGCCGAAGGCGGCAATCAGACAGGTGGTCACAAAAACGGCGCTGGTGTCCATGCCCGCCGCGCCAAGAATTTGCGGATTTACAAAGACGATGTAGACCATCGTCAAAAACGTAGTGAAACCGGCGATCACTTCGGTGCGTGCCGTTGTGACGTGATCCCGCAGTTTAAACACGCGTTCAAGCAATCCCGGGTTTGAAGCCTGGGTATTGTGCTGTTGGCTCATTATCTGTTTCCAAACAATAGGAGGGAAAATTCGTCGCTATCCTATACCAAAATGAGGCACTATTGATGGTTGCCGCATACTTTTTTTCATTGATTTTGCTTATACGACAACGATTGCGTGCGGAAAATTGCTTTAAGTAAACGTAAATAGACAGGGAAATCTGATGTCCCAAATTGAAGCGGTATTTTTTGACTGTGATGGCACGCTGGTCGACAGCGAAGTCATTTGCTCACGCGCCTATGTCCACATGTTCGCGGAATATGGCATCACGCTGGATCTGGAAACCGTCTTTAGGCGGTTTAAGGGCGTTAAGCTCTACGAGATCATCGATTTGATTAACGCCGAGCACGGGGTTGACCTGGCAAAAACCGATCTGGAACCGGTCTATCGCGCCGAGGTCGCACGCCTTTTCGACAGCGAGCTGCAGGTGATTGCCGGGGCGAATGCGCTGCTGGATGCGATGAGCGTGCCGATGTGCGTAGTGTCGAACGGCCCGGTCAGCAAAATGCAGCATTCTCTGGGCAAAACAGGCATGCTGCACCACTTTCCGGAAAAACTGTTTAGCGCCTACGCTATTCAGCGTTGGAAGCCGGACCCGGCCCTGATGTTCCACGCCGCGATTGCGATGAACGTCAACCCGGCCAATTGTATTCTGGTGGATGACTCGTCGGCAGGTGCACAATCGGGCATTGCTGCCGGGATGGAGGTCTATTACTTCTGTGCCGACCCGCATAATAAGCCGCTCGATCACCCAAAAGTGACGGTCTTTACCGACCTTGCGGAGCTGCCTGGGCTGTGGCGTCAACGTGGGTGGAATATTACCCGTTAAAAATAAAGCCGGAATCGTATCCGGCCTTTCTGTATCACTCTTTCGGATCTTTACCCGCCAACAGTTTATCCAGTTCATCACCGCCTACGTGACGGAAATCCTGTCCCTTCACGAAGTAGAAAATAAACTCGCAGATATTCTGGCAGCGGTCACCGATGCGCTCGATAGAACGGGCGCAGAATAGGGCGGTCAATACGCTCGGGATGGTGCGGGAATCTTCCATCATATAGGTCATCAGCTGACGTACGATGCCTTCGTATTGCTGGTCCACTTTCTTATCTTCGCGATAAATACGCACCGCTTCGTCAAGATCCATACGCGCAAAGGCATCCAGCACATCATGCAGCATCTGCACGGTGTGGCGACCCAGAGACTCCAGGCTAACCAGCAGCGGCTGGTGCTGCTGGGAGAATTTCTCCAGCGCCGTGCGACAGATTTTGTCAGCCACGTCACCAATACGCTCAAGCTCAGAGATGGTTTTGATTATCGCCATCACCAGCCGCAGGTCGCTTGCCGTCGGCTGACGCTTGGCAATAATCCGCACGCAGGCTTCATCAATGGCAACTTCCATCATGTTGACCTGCTTGTCACCGTCGATAACGCGCTTCGCCAGCTCGCCATCCTGATTATGCATCGCGGTGATCGCATCAGATAACTGTTGCTCCACCAGTCCGCCCATCGTCATGACCTGAGTGCGAATATGCTCCAGTTCAGCGTTGAACTGGCCGGAAATATGTTTGTTAAGGTTGAGACTGTCCATTGCGCACTCCTGATTAACCGTAACGACCAGTAATATAATCTTCGGTTTGTTTCTTCGCGGGCTTGGTAAACAGATCGTCCGTTTTGCTGTATTCAATCAGCTCGCCAAGATACATAAACGCCGTATGGTCGGAACAACGTGCAGCCTGTTGCATGTTGTGGGTCACGATCACCACGGTGTAATCCTGCTTCAGTTCGGTGATCAGCTCTTCGATACGACCGGTAGAGATCGGATCCAGCGCCGAACACGGCTCGTCGAGCAGCAGCACTTCCGGGCGAATCGCGATACCGCGTGCGATACACAGACGCTGCTGCTGACCACCGGAGAGAGAGTACCCGCTCTGGTGTAACTTATCTTTGGTTTCATTCCACAATGCTGCCTTGGTCAAAGCCCACTGCACGCGCTCGTCCATATCCGCACGCGAGAGTTTCTCAAACAGGCGCACGCCGAAGGCGATGTTGTCATAGATAGACATCGGGAACGGCGTCGGCTTCTGGAAAACCATCCCGACTTTAGCGCGCAACAGGGCGATATCCTGAGTGTTGGTGAGAATATTGTCACCATCCAGCAGGATTTCACCTTCCGCGCGCTGCTCCGGATAGAGCTCAAACATTTTGTTAAAGGTACGCAGCAGCGTGGATTTACCGCAGCCTGACGGCCCGATAAAGGCCGTTACCTGGTTCTTTGCGATATCCAGGTTGATGTTTTTCAGCGCATGGAACTTACCGTAGTAGAAGTTCAAATCGCGAACCTGAATCTTGCCCGTAATCTGTTCAACCATACTCATCTTTGTCTCTTTCCTCATCCGGCACCGCGTATCGCCGCGCCGCAAAAAATTAGCCGTGTTTATTCTTCGCGAAAATGACGCGAGCCAGAACGTTCAGCAACAGTACGCACAGGGTGATAATCAGTACTCCCGCCCACGCCAGCTGCTGCCATTCGGCAAACGGGCTCATGGCGAATTTGAATATAGTCACCGGCAGGTTGGCAATCGGCTGCATCATATCGGTGCTCCAGAACTGATTGGAAAGCGCGGTAAACAGCAGCGGTGCAGTTTCACCGGCAATACGCGCAATCGCCAGCAGAACGCCGGTGATAATCCCGGAGACAGACGCCCTCAGGGTAATAGCGGAGATCATTTTCCACTTCGGCGTACCCAGCGCATAGGCCGCTTCACGCAGACTGTCCGGCACCAGCTTCATCATGTTCTCGGTGGTACGGATAACGATAGGTACCTGCAGCAGTGCCAGCGCAATCACGCCCGCCCAGCCGGAGAAGTGCTGCATCTGAGCCACCACGATGGTGTAGACGAACAGGCCCACAACGATAGACGGTGCGGAGAGCAGAATGTCGTTAATAAAACGGATCACTTCGGCAATCATAGATTTGCGACCATACTCGGCCAGGTAGATCCCGGCCAGGATACCCAGCGGCGTACCGAAAATAGTCGCCCAAAGGATCAGCAGGCCGCTACCCGCCAGGGCGTTAGCCAGACCACCGCCGGCCGTATTCGGCGGCGGCGTCATTTCGGTAAACAGCGCCAGCGACATCCCGTCGATACCACGCGTGATGGTCGACATCAGGATCCAGATCAGCCAGAAGAGACCGAAGGCCATCGTCGCCATTGAGAGCGTCAGCGCCAGACGGTTTTTATTACGACGACGCGCCTGCATTTTGCGGCGGGATTCCGCAAGCTGGGCGGTAGATTGCATTTCGAGCGTAGCCATTAGCGGGCCCCCTCATTTTTCGCCAGACGCATCACCATAAATTTCGAAATCGCCAGCACGATAAAGGTAATCACAAACAGGATCAGGCCGAGTTCCATCAGCGCGGCAACGTGCAGGCCGGATTCTGCTTCGGCAAATTCATTCGCCAGCGCAGAGGTAATACTGTTGCCCGGCATAAACAGGGATGCGCTGTCGAGTTGGTAGGTGTTGCCGATGATAAAGGTCACCGCCATGGTTTCACCCAGCGCGCGACCTAAACCCAACATCACGCCGCCTATCACCCCGTTTTTGGTAAACGGCAGAACGATACGCCAGATAACCTCCCAGGTGGTGCAGCCAATACCGTAGGCCGACTCTTTCATCATCACCGGGGTCTGTTCGAACACATCGCGCATCACCGCTGCGATGTAAGGAATGATCATAATCGCGAGGATAACGCCCGCCGCCAGGATACCGATACCGAACGCAGGGCCGGAGAAGAGGGCACCAACAAACGGAATATTCGACAGGACATTGCCCACCGGCTCCTGAAAATAGGTCGCAAACAGCGGGGCGAAGATAAACAGGCCCCACATGCCGTAAACGATACTCGGAATGGCCGCCAGCAGTTCAATAGCGATACCCAGCGGGCGCTTCAGCCAGCCAGGTGCCAGTTCCGTTAGAAACAGCGCAATGCCGAAGCTTACCGGGACGGCGATCAGCAGTGCGATAAAGGAGGTAACCAGAGTGCCGTAGATCGGTACCAGCGCGCCGTAGATATCGTTCGGCGCATCCCACTCTTTGGTCCACAGGAAGGCGAAACCAAATTCCTGGATGCTTGGCCAGGAGGAGATAATCAAGGAGACGATAATGCCACCAAGCATCAATAGCACAATCAGCGCAGCCAGTCTGACCAGCGCGCTGAAGAACATGTCACCTTTTTTACCCGGCGGGTTAAAAGCAGGCTTAGCAGCAGCCATATTTCACTCTTTTAGTTTGGGCCTGAAAGCGAACATATTAATCGTTTTTCAGGTAGTTAGCTTTCTATTCTCTCTCCTGGAGAGAAAGTTTGGGGTGAGCCGTTTCCGCCTCACCCCGTCCCTTTCCGTCAGGTCAGGGCAGCAACATTCTGCTTAGTAGACAGCTTTACCGCCGCTGTCTTTCACGTTGGCTTTCCAGCCAGCGCGAATCTGCTCAACAACGTTTGCCGGCAGGCTGGCGTAGTCCAGATCGCTTGCCTGTTGGCCACCGTTTTTGTAAGCCCAGTCGAAGAACTTCAGCACTTCAGCGCCCTGCTCCGGCTTAGACTGTTTGGTGTGAACCAGGATAAAGGTAGTGGAAGTAATTGGCCACGCGCTGTCACCTTTCTGGTTAGTCAGATCCTGTGCGAAGGATTTACTCCAGTCGATGTCTTTGGTTGCGTTAGCAAAGTTCTCTTCCGTCGGGCTTACGGCTTTGCCGTCAGCAGACATCAGTTTGGTGTAAGTCAGGTTGTTCTGCTTGGCATAGGCATACTCAACGTAGCCAATGGAACCCGGCAGACGCTGTACGAATGCAGCGATACCGTCGTTACCTTTTCCGCCCAGACCGGTCGGCCAGTTAACGGTAGAGCCGGAACCCACTTTAGATTTCCACTCTTCGTTCACTTTCGCCAGGTAGCTGGTGAACACGAAAGAAGTACCGGAACCGTCAGCGCGACGAACCACAGCGATGTTCTGCGAAGGCAACTTAACGCCCGGGTTCAGTTTAGTAATGGCCGCATCATCCCACTTCTTGATTTTACCAAGATAGATGTCGCCGAGGGTTTTGCCATCCAGCACCAGCTCACCAGATTTCAGACCCGGAATATTGACTGCCAGAACGATCCCACCGATCACGGTTGGGAACTGAAACAGGCCTTCCTGAGCCAGTTTTTCGTCGGTCAGAGGCGCATCGGAAGCACCGAAATCAACAGTGTTTGCGACGATCTGTTTAACACCACCGGAGGAGCCGATACCCTGGTAGTTTACTTTGTTACCCGTTTCTTTCTGATAGGTATCAGCCCATTTGGCATACACCGGCGCAGGGAAAGTTGCACCCGCACCGGTCAGGCTCGCTGCGGCATTAGCAGCAAAAGCACTCAGAGATAAGGTCGCGGCGACAACAGTTGCGACAGTGGTACGCATAACGTTCATAATGTCTCCTGCAGTGATTCGTAAATCGTTGTTTGAGTTGCTACGTTGAGCAAAATAGGACACTTTGGTGACAGATAAATGTACAAATTATGACAGTTTTATGACAACGATAATTTCGCCTAAAATTTTTATTATTAGTAACTAAAAACCAAATAGATATCGAATTTTATGACAACAATTTTGCAGTAAAATTTTCTTTTTATGACGCTGAAAAAAGTAGCTGAAGATGACGGTTTGTCATAAATAAATGGGAAAAATTGATTAGAAACGAGGTTTATCAGGGATGGAGAACAGGATAAAAATACGCCCTGCATTGCAGGGCGTTCTGGTATTTACTCTACGGTGACCGATTTCGCGAGATTACGCGGCTGGTCAACGTCGGTGCCTTTAATCAGCGCCACGTGATAGGCCAGCAACTGTAGCGGCACGGTGTAGAAGATAGGCGCAATAACCTCTTCGACGTGTGGCATATCGATAATGTGCATATTATCGCTGCCGGTAAAACCTGCATCCTGGTCAGCGAAGACGTACAGCTGGCCACCACGGGCGCGTACTTCTTCAATGTTGGACTTCAGTTTTTCCAGCAATTCGTTGTTGGGTGCAACGACGATAACCGGCATATCCGCATCAATAAGCGCCAGCGGGCCGTGTTTCAGCTCCCCTGCCGCATAGGCTTCTGCGTGAATATAGGAGATCTCTTTCAGCTTCAGTGCACCTTCGAGTGCGATCGGGTACTGATCGCCGCGACCGAGGAACAGTGCATGATGTTTGTCGGAGAAATCTTCCGCCAGCGCTTCGATACGCTTGTCCTGGGACAGCATCTGCTCGATACGGCTTGGCAGCGCCTGCAGACCGTGGACGATATCGTGCTCAATCGCCGCGTCCTGGTCCTGGCCTTTAAGACGTCCCAGTTTCGCCACCAGCATCAGCAGAACGGTCAGTTGGGTGGTGAACGCTTTGGTCGAGGCCACGCCGATTTCGGTCCCGGCTTTGGTCATTAGCGCCAGATCGGACTCACGCACCAGCGATGAACCCGGCACGTTACAGATAGCCAGTGAACCGAGGTAGCCCAGCTCTTTTGAGAGGCGCAGCGCGGCCAGGGTATCTGCCGTCTCACCGGACTGGGAGAGGGTGATCATCAGGCTGTTGCGGCGCACCGCAGATTTGCGGTAGCGGAATTCAGAGGCAATCTCAACGTCACAGGAGACGCCCGCCAGGGCTTCAAACCAGTAACGGGAAACCATCCCGGAGTTGTACGAGGTGCCGCAGGCAACGATCTGGATATGCTCAACCTTCTCCAGCAGCGCGTTAGCTTGCAGGCCCAGCTCGCTTAAATCCACTTCGCCGTGGCTGATACGCCCGGTGAGGGTGTTTTTAATCGCGTTCGGCTGCTCATAGATCTCTTTCTGCATATAGTGACGACAGGCACCTTTATCGCCGGCATCGTACTGCAGACTGGATTCGATCTCCTGACGCTTCACCTGCGCACCGGTGTTATCAAATACCACAACGCTACGACGGGTCACTTCCGCAATATCGCCCTCTTCGAGGAAGATGAAGCGGCGAGTTACCGGCAGCAGAGCCAGCTGATCGGAGGCGATAAAGTTTTCACCCATCCCCATACCGATAACCATCGGGCTACCGGAACGGGCCGCCAGCAGCGTACCCGGATCGCGGTAGTCCATAATCACCGTGCCGTAAGCACCGCGCAGCTGCGGGATGGTACGCAGTACCGCTTCGCGCAGCGTGCCGCCCTGTGCCAGCTCCCAGTGCACCAGGTGAGCAATCACTTCGGTGTCGGTTTCTGATACGAAGGTGTAACCACGCTCTTTCAGGCTTTCGCGCAGCGGTTCGTGGTTTTCAATGATGCCGTTATGCACCACCACAATGTGTTCAGAAACATGCGGATGCGCGTTACCTTCAGAAGGTTCACCATGGGTTGCCCAGCGAGTATGCGCGATGCCGGTTCCACCGTGCAGCGGGTGTTCCTCCGCCGCCTGGGAGAGCATCTGCACCTTACCGAGACGACGAAGACGGGTCATATTCCCGGCTTCATCCACGACCGCCAGACCGGCCGAGTCATAGCCCCGGTATTCCAGACGACGTAAACCTTCTAACAGAATTTCCGCTACATCACGTTGCGCGACTGCGCCAACAATTCCACACATAGTATTTGATTCCGATTTTGGCTTTATGCCATGCGTTGTCGCCGACCTTCTTTTGCCCTGTACGGGCGCCCCGAGCCTTGTAGAGAGTGGGGTTATTTTTATATTTACTGCCTCGGGACGGGGTAATTATCTTATTACCCTCATCCCTGCCTCTCGTGATGGAGAGGGAAAAAATCACGTCTTCTTCACCGGGCGCTGCCAGCCTTGTTTGTGGATCTGCGGCACGCGGCTTAACACTAATTCGTTATCGGCAACATCGCGGGTAATCGTGGTACCGGCGGCAATGGTTGCCCCGTTTCCTACGCTGACCGGCGCCACCAGTTGGGTATCAGAGCCGACGAACACATCATCACCGATTCGGGTCAGGTGCTTGTTAGCACCGTCGTAGTTACAGGTGATAGTACCGGCGCCAATATTCACGTTATCGCCAATTTCCGCATCGCCCAGGTAGCTCAGATGGCCTGCTTTCGAACCTTTCCCCAGACGCGCCTTTTTGATTTCCACGAAGTTGCCTACGTGCGCACCTGCCAGCAGCTCTGCGCCAGGACGCAGACGGGCGAACGGCCCGATAGTACATTCAGCGTCCAGACACGCGCTTTCAACCACGCTGTAAGGGCTGATTTCACAATCGTCGCCAATTACGCTGTTTTTAAGCACGCAGCCTGCACCAATTTTGACGCGATCGCCCAGCGTAACGCGGCCTTCGATAATCACGTTAGCATCGATCTCGACATCCCGCCCGTGGACAAGCTCACCGCGCAGGTCGAAACGCACCGGATCGCGCAGCATCACGCCCGCCAGCAGCAGCTTTTCGGCCTGTTCGGACTGATAAATACGCTCCAGACGGGAAAGCTGCAGGCGATTGTTTACGCCCTCCGTTTCGCTAATACGCTCAGGATGCACGGCAGCAATCTCGCGTCCTTCCTGATGCGCCAGCGCGATGATATCGGTGATGTAGTATTCACCCTGGGCATTGTTGTTGGTGAGCTTAGACAACCAGCGTTTCATATCCGCACCGTTGGCGATCAGAATGCCGGTGTTAATTTCCTGAATCTGACGCTGGGCATCGGTCGCGTCTTTTTGCTCAACGATGCCATTCACCACGCCGTTTTCACGGGTAATACGGCCATAGCCGGTCGGGTCGTCAAGCGTTACGGTTAACAGGCCAATACCGCCCTGCGGCTTCGCCGCGCGCAGTCGCTCAAGGGTGGCGACGGAAATCAGCGGCACGTCGCCGTAGAGCATCAGAATATCTTCGTCATCGGCAAAGAAAGGTGCGGCCTGCTGCATTGCATGACCCGTTCCCAACTGCTCCGCCTGCAGAACCCAGTTCAGCGTGTCGCCGTGCAGCGCCTGTTTCAGCAGATCGCCACCGTGGCCATAGACCAGATGCACCTGACGTGAACCAAGATGATTAGCCGCATCAATGACATGCTGCACCATCGCTTTCCCGGCAAGGGTATGCAGCACTTTAGGGAGATCGGAATACATGCGGGTCCCTTTGCCAGCGGCAAGGATAACCACGCTCATCGCACTGTTTGACATACGCATCCTGACGATAAATTAAGGAGTGAAGTAAACCGTTTCGACATTGAAAATTCTACATATTTTTCGTCATGAAACGAGATGCAGAGAAAACGCTCAACGCCCGTACGGCCCTGTGATTCAGGGGGCTATTTTCGACCATTTAACGGCGCTTTGTCGCGAAAAAAAACCGTTCATTTCCCGCGCACTGCGCTATCCCAATGCTTTTACTGTTTTTTTGATGCCTGAATAAAGAAAATCCGAAAGCAAAACGCTGTTTTAATAAGTAATTATTGTGACGAAAAAAAAAGAAACGGCATTTCATTTTGACCATAATAAGGCCAATATTTACTCAGGAGAACAAGATGAATAATAAGATACCTTTGGCCCTGACCCTTTGCTGTTCGGCCGTTTCCTTTACTACACAAGCAGCTGATTCGCAGGTCTGGAAAGCCATTGCTTTCGGCCAGTCGACGGATGTGAACTTCTCATCCAACGTACTACCGGAAAAGATAGGCGTTAATGATGTGACGATCGACGGCAAGAAATTGTCCGTCGAAAGCACGGCAGGCCTGGATAAACCGATCGTCATCGAGAGTCGCGGTGGCAAAATTGCCAATTCCCACGATGGCCTGACCTTCTATTACACCGCGCTGCCTGCCAGCGAAAACTTTGTGCTGCAGGCAACGGTGACCGTCGATCACTTTGGCCCGGAAAACGGCGCAAAACCAGCCGCTCAGGAAGGTGCCGGTCTGCTGGTGCGTGACATCGCGTCAGGAGCCGCTTAAAGAGGGTTATGAAGAGTTTCCGGCGGCGTCAAATATGGTAATGAGCCATATGACTCAGGATAAAAAGGACGCTAACCGGGTTAAAATGCAGGCTATCGCCCGCGAAGGAATCAGCCAGCCCTGGGGAAATGCCAGCTAATCGATCAAGAAAGAGAGCTACAAAGAAGAGGTGGATCTGCAAAAAACGCCGTCCTTCCGCCTGCGCCTTGAACGCACTAACGACGGCTTTATCACCGGCTGGGCGCCGGCAGGAAGCGATAAATGGGAAACGAAAGCCGTCCCCCCATGCTGACCTGGTCACCGCCCAGGATAAGAGCCAGTACTACGTTGGTTTCTTTGCCTCCCGTAACGCCAAAATCACCGTCAGCGATGCGTCACTGATGACCTCCGCGGCACAAACCGTGGCGTCAAAACCCTAGGTAGCCAAAGCCTGGCCAGTTATCATGCAGGTGGCATCCGGCAGCAAGAGCACCACAGTGCAGTACATTGTCCAGGCACGCGCCAACTATGACGGGCAGTTCAGCGTCAGACCAAATGAAGTGGTGATCGGGTCTGATAAACTGGTTAAAGCCGGAGAAATGTTCACCCTGCCGGCAAAACTGCAGGCACAGAACACTTTTAACATTGTCTTCACGCCCACCAGAGGAAAAGACAAAACCCCGCTTGAGCAGAGCCTGAGCGTAGAGCGCGTCTGCGCGGTGGCGGGATCGACACTCTATGTTTAAAGCCGACGCCTGCGGTACTGCAAAATCGCCGCTGGATCTGGCAACGGCGGTTGCCTTAGTGCCTGCCGGAGGCAAAATCATCCTTGCCGCCGGTGATTACCCGAAAATCGATATCCCGGTATCGGCCAGCGGCCTGAAGGATAAGCTCAAAGTGCTCGAAACCGATGGTAAAGCCGTGATCCACGGTATGCTGCTCGACGCCAGCTACTGGCATTTGAAAGCAATCGAGATCACAGAGAAGAGCCTGCGCGTGCAGGGGAATCATAACCTGATCGATACGTAGTGGCGTATAAAAACGACGATACCGGTATTCAGATCTCCTCGCCTGACAAGATTGGTCGCCCGCTGTGGGCCAGCTACAACCGGGTGCTGAACGCTGAGTCCTTCAGCAATGAAGATCAGTAAAAATGCGCGTGGGTGACGGCAACCGTCTGGAAGGCTGCTACTCGCACGACAATATTGATGATGGGTTCGATCTGTTTAACAAAATTGAAGACGGCGCGAACGGCGTGGTCACCATCGAAAATTCCATCGCCCGCAACAACACCAGCAACGGCTTTAAGCTGGGCGGCGAAGGCCAGCTGGTCTCTCACGTGATGCGTAACAGCATCGCGGTTGGCAACCATCTGGACGGTTCCACCGATAACTTCAATCCGGGCAAGCTGGTGGTCGCCGACAACGTAGCCGCCAACAACCTGCGCTTTAACTTTATCTTCCGCCCAAGCCCTTACGGCGACGCCAGCACCCAGGGCGTCTTTACCGACAACCTGTCCCTGCGCGGTGAACCCGGAAAATATGATGATGCCGTGGTGGGGAATATCGATGCCACTAACTACTTTATCGTCGGCGGAAAGAGCGTTAATAAAGACGGTAAGGCGCTGGATATGAACGCGTACAAGTCGCTGGATCTGCCGCAGCCGGTGCTGCGCAATACTGACGGTAGTTTTAATACCGGGGATTTTCTGCGTAAGCCTTGATATTACACAGGCCTGAATCTTCAGGTCTGGTTTCCTTCAACAGAGGCTCTAATTATCGAGCCTCTGTTTCTTTCTTTACTGATTATCCACTTCATTACCGTAAGGTAGGGTGTCGTAATCCCTTAGCGCGTTCTTTTTATAAGGGTTACCAATCCAGCGGGTTGTCTTAACAAACTGCGGACTGGTGATCGAGCGGGTTGCCTCATAGCCATCGTAAGTTAAGCCAGCCAAATCAGACCAGGTGTGGATCAACTCTGAGCTGCTGTACTTACGGTTCACATCACCCGTGAAATCCCGTGGATGCCCCTGCTGCCAGGCTGGTGACGTCCAGAGAATAAATGGCACGGTATACATACGGCGCGTGGGGTCACTTTCGTTGCGTCCCTGAGTTTTATGCGGTGCGGTGTCGTAAACCTCTTCCCCGTGGTCAGAGAAATAGAGCATAAAGCCATTGGGCTTGCTGGCTTTAAAGTCTTTTATCAACGTTGAAACGACATGGTCGTTGAAGAGGTTAGCGTTATCGTAGCTATTGTACGCTTCTTGCTCGCTTCTGGTTAAACCAGGAGGTAAGTCATCGATTTTACCCGAAAATTTATCCCAGTCTTTCGGATAGCGAAAGTCGTAGCGAATATGTGTTCCCAGCAGATGCACGATGATAAATTTCTTCGGGGTCGGATCGGCCAGAACCTCTTTAAACGGGGCCAGTACGTTAGTGTCATATTCGCGAGCGCTCTGAGTGCGCTGTTGATTCATATAATATTGCTTATCAGTCTGTCTCGAGAACACAGTCAGCATCGTGTTGCGCTCGGTCATCGTCTGCTGGTTGGTTATCCAGAAGCTTTTATAGCCAGCCTGTTTCATCATGTTCATCAGCGATGGTTTTGTCAGATACAGGTCCGGATTTTTTTCATTCGCAAAGGTCAGCGCCTGCTGCAAAATTTCAATGGTATAGGGACGTGAAGTCACGACGTTATTAAACACCGTCATTTGCGGATCGGTTTTATGCAATGCGTCCAGTTCAGGCGTTGTCTGGCGATGATAGCCGTACAAACTCATGCGACCACGCTGCGTGGACTCACCAATCACCAACACCAGCGTCCGTGGCTCGTTGCCAGAGGAATCTTTCAGATTAGCCAGAGGAGCAAGTGCACTGTTGGAGTTTAGCAAGCTGTTCAGGCTATCTAACTGCGCACGGTATTGCGTATAAGCAATAATAAACTGCCAGGGTGCGGCAGGCTCAATGCGGGAAGAGATGCTTGAAAACGAGTCAGTGATGCTGCGTTGCTTAATAAGCCACTGCTTGCCGACCGGGTTCAGCACCAGGCCGAACAGGATGGCAAAGGAAACCAGCCAGCGCCATGGATTTGGAATATAAACCGGACGCAGGCGCGTCCATAACATGATGGAGACCAGGGTATAGGCGAGTGTAATCAGCAGTAGCTTGAGGCTGCAATACTGGCTCAGATATTCACTGGCCTCACTGGCGTTGGTTTCAAACATGATAAACAGAACGCTTTGTGAGAACTCCTGCCCGTAAACCACGTAATAGCCCAACGCAGCAACAGAAGCCGCCCACAGGACGACACCAATAATAGCGGCAATAATGCGCGTACGTTGTGGGAACAGAAAGACAGGGATGAACCATAAAGAGCTGTATAGCAGAGAGTCACGTAAGCCGGTCGAGCCGCTGTATCCCGTTGCTAAGATGGCAATCTGAAGAACCGAAGAAAAATACCAAAAATAGAGCAAAACCCATCCCAGGGCTTTAAAACTGAACTTCCGTTCAGCCTGATTCTGTGTGAAGTGCATACTCTTCCCTGTGCTAAAAAAATATCATAAACCGTAATGAATGAACCTTAAGGAAGCCTTAGTTTTGAACACTACAGGAGCTTTTAATCACTAAAAAAGTCACCCCTGACGGGATGAATTTTAAGCGCAATATATGAAATATGTCAGAATAATGACAGCGAAATTTCAGGCTTGTTCCATCAGGCCCTGAAAGTAGATATCGTCAACTGGTACAATCACTTGCACTACCTGTCGACGTCACATCGAGGAAAAAGGAAGGGGAGTGATGATGGCTTCGGGAGCAATAAATAAAGAGGCCGCAACGTTATCCGTTGCGGCCTCTCTCTCAGAAGCTTAGCTGACAAGCATTACGCTTTCAGACAATTTTTTCAACTCTGTTCACATCCGCATGTGTTGTCGTTTTAGTTAGCGGTACCGCGTGAATGATTACAGATTGAAAGTAGCGAAAGATACGTTCATGTTGATGAAGAAAGCGATGATTTTGTTGATCAGTTTCATGATGTATTCCCGTTTATTTGGGTGTTATTTTTTATGACTTACATCACAAAAAAAGAAGTTTACTCTTCATTTTTTAACCGATCAATATTTTGTGATGGAAATCACAAAATATTAAAACAGATTTTCAGTTTCAAATAATCTGAAACGAAAATATAAAAAAAGCCAGCCTGGATCCCAGACTGGCCTTTATGCTTTCAAGCCGGTGTTACATCGCTTTTTTGGTCAACTCAATAACACGCAGTTTCGCGATAGCTTTGGACAGCTCCGCAGATGCCTGAGCGTAATCCACGTCACCGTGAGAGTTCTGAATGTGCTCTTCAGCTTTACGCTTCGATTCCAGGGCTCGCGCTTCGTCGAGATCCTGACCACGAATAGCGGTATCAGCCAGAACGGTCACGCTGCCAGGCTGCACTTCAAGCACGCCGCCGGACAGGTAGATAAACTCTTCATGACCATGCTGCTTCACGATGCGGATCATACCAGGCTTAATGGCGGTGAGCAGCGGTGCGTGACCCGGGTAAATACCCAGTTCACCTTCGCTACCCGTTACCTGGATTTTCTCGACCAGACCAGAGAACATTTGTAGCTCTGCGCTGACGACGTCCAGGTGGTAAGTCATTGCCATATCACCCTCCGATTAAGGCGTTAAAGTTTTTTGGCTTTTTCCACGGCTTCGTCGATGGAACCCACCATGTAGAACGCCTGCTCTGGCAGGTGATCGTATTCGCCGTCCATAATGCCTTTAAAGCCGCGGATGGTGTCTTTCAGCGATACGTATTTACCCGGAGAACCGGTGAACACTTCTGCCACGAAGAACGGCTGGGACAGGAAGCGCTGGATCTTACGTGCGCGTGCTACCACCAGTTTGTCTTCTTCAGACAGTTCATCCATACCCAGGATGGCGATGATGTCTTTCAGTTCCTGGTAACGTTGCAGCAGGGACTGTACGCCACGCGCGGTGTCGTAGTGTTCCTGACCAACAACCAGCGGATCCAGCTGACGACTGGTGGAGTCCAACGGGTCAACGGCCGGATAAATACCCAGAGACGCGATCTGACGGCTTAGTACCACGGTTGCGTCAAGGTGCGCAAAGGTGGTGGCTGGTGACGGGTCAGTAAGGTCATCCGCAGGTACGTATACCGCCTGAACGGAGGTGATAGAACCTGTTTTGGTCGAGGTGATACGTTCCTGAAGAACACCCATCTCTTCCGCCAGGGTCGGCTGGTAACCTACCGCTGAAGGCATACGGCCCAGCAGTGCGGATACTTCAGTACCGGCCAGGGTGTAACGGTAGATGTTGTCAACGAACAGCAGTACGTCACGACCTTCGTCACGGAATTTCTCAGCCATCGTCAGGCCGGTCAGTGCAACGCGCAGACGGTTTCCCGGCGGCTCGTTCATCTGGCCATACACCAGGGATACTTTGTCCAGAACGTTGGAATCGGTCATTTCGTGATAGAAGTCGTTACCCTCACGAGTACGTTCACCCACGCCTGCAAACACGGAGTAACCGGAGTGCTCGATCGCGATGTTACGGATAAGCTCCATCATGTTTACGGTTTTACCTACGCCCGCACCACCGAACAGTCCCACTTTACCGCCCTTCGCGAACGGACACATCAGGTCGATTACTTTGATGCCGGTTTCCAGCAGCTCCTGAGAGCTGGAAAGCTCTTCATAGGAAGGAGCTGAACGGTGAATAGCCCAACGTTCTTCTTCACCGATGTCGCCTTTCATATCGATCGGCTGACCCAGTACGTTCATGATACGACCCAGGGTCGCTTTACCGACCGGGACTTCAATCGGGTGCTCAAGGTCTTTTACTTCCAGACCACGGCGCAGGCCGTCAGAAGAACCCATAGCGATGGTACGTACGATACCGCCGCCAAGCTGCTGCTGAACTTCCAGCACCAGCGTTTCAGAACCATTTGTCACCTCGAGGGCGTCGTACACGCGCGGTACGGCGTCCTGAGGGAACTCGACGTCGACTACGGCGCCGATTACCTGGACAATCTTTCCAGTAGCCATTTTAAATCCTCTACGAAATAACCTGGTTATACCGCGGACGCACCACCGACGATCTCGGTAAGTTCCTGAGTAATGCTGGCCTGACGAGCTTTGTTGTATACCAACTGCAGCTCTTTAATCAGGCTGCCACCATTATCGGTTGCGGCTTTCATCGCCACCATACGTGCGGCCTGCTCGCTGGCCAGGTTTTCTACCACGCCCTGATAAACCTGAGATTCCACATAACGACGCAGCAGGGTATCCAGCAGCGCTTTCGGATCGGGTTCATACAGGTAATCCCAGGATTTATGCTTCAGACCATCTTCTTCTGATGCCGGCAGCGGCAGCAGCTGAGTCACGGTTGGAGCCTGAGACATGGTGTTAATAAATTTGTTGCTGACAACGTACAACTTGTCCAGACGGCCTTCATCATAGGCCTGCAACATCACTTTAACCGGACCGATAAGTTCGGACAGGGAAGGGTTATCCCCCATACCTGTCACCTGAGCGACAACGTTGCCGCCTACGGAGTTAAAGAAAGAAACGCCTTTCGAGCCGATCATTGCGAGGTCGCACTGAACGCCTTTATCGGACCACTCTTTCATCTCCGCCAGCAGTTTCTTGAACAGGTTAATGTTCAAGCCGCCGCACAGACCACGGTCGGTCGACACCACCAGGTAGCCCACGCGCTTAACGTCGCGTTCTTCCAGGTAAGGGTGCTTATATTCCAGATTACCGTTAGCAAGGTGACCAATCACTTTGCGCATGGTATCTGCGTAAGGACGGCTGGCTGCCATGCGCTCCTGCGATTTACGCATTTTGGAAGCGGCGACCATCTCCATCGCTTTAGTGATCTTCTGCGTGTTCTGGACGCTTGCGATCTTACTACGTATCTCTTTTGCGCCGGCCATGAGCGTCTCCTCAATGCCTTGCGGCCTGCCCTAAGACAGGCCGTCAGACTTTACCAGGACTGGGTTGCTTTGAAGGAATCGAGGATGCCTTTCAGCTTGCCTTCGATTTCGTCGTTATAGCCACCGGACTGGTTGATCTCTTGCATCAGCGGAGCGTGATCACGGTCGGCGTAAGCCAGCAGAGCGGCTTCAAAGCTACCGATTTTCGCCAGTTCCACATCGTCGAGGTAACCGCGTTCTGCGGCGAACAGCACCAGGCCCTGTTGTGCAACAGACATAGGGGCATACTGTTTCTGTTTCAGCAGTTCAGTTACTTTCTGACCGTGGCTCAGCTGCTTACGGGTCGCTTCGTCCAGATCGGATGCGAACTGAGAGAACGCCGCCAGCTCACGATACTGCGCCAGAGCGGTACGAATACCACCGGACAGTTTCTTGATGATCTTGGTCTGCGCTGCACCACCCACACGGGATACGGAGATACCCGGGTTAACTGCCGGACGAATACCGGAGTTAAACAGGTTGGTTTCCAGGAAGATCTGACCATCTGTAATGGAGATTACGTTGGTCGGAACGAACGCAGAAACGTCACCCGCCTGGGTTTCGATGATCGGCAGTGCGGTCAGGGAGCCTGTTTTACCTTTCACTTCACCTTTGGTGAAGTTCTCAACGTATTCCGCGTTTACGCGGGATGCGCGCTCCAGCAGACGGGAGTGGAGGTAAAATACGTCGCCCGGGAATGCTTCACGTCCTGGCGGACGACGGAGCAGCAGGGAAACCTGACGGTAGGCAACGGCCTGTTTGGACAGGTCATCGTAAACGATCAGAGCATCTTCACCGCGGTCACGGAAGTATTCGCCCATTGCGCAACCTGCATACGGAGCCAGATACTGCAGTGCAGCGGATTCAGACGCGGTCGCAACCACAACGATGGTGTTAGACAGTGCACCGTGCTCTTCCAGTTTACGAACCACGTTCGAAATGGTGGACGCTTTCTGGCCGATAGCCACGTACACACATTTGATGCCGGAATCGCGCTGGTTGATAATCGCATCGATTGCCATCGCGGTTTTACCGGTCTGACGGTCACCGATGATCAGCTCACGCTGGCCACGGCCGATTGGGATCATGGCGTCAACGGCTTTATAACCGGTCTGTACAGGCTGATCGACCGACTGACGATCGATTACGCCCGGTGCGATAACTTCGATCGGCGAGAAGCCGTCGTTATCAACAGCACCTTTGCCGTCGATGGGTGCACCCAGGGTGTTTACCACACGGCCCAGCATGCCACGACCAACCGGCACTTCCAGAATACGGCCAGTACACTTAACCTTCATGCCTTCGGCAAGGTCAGCGTACGGACCCATCACAACGGCACCTACGGAGTCGCGCTCCAGGTTCAGTGCGATAGCATAACGGTTACCCGGTAGGGAAATCATCTCACCCTGCATACAATCGGCCAGGCCGTGGATGCGGATAACACCGTCACTTACAGAAACAATAGTACCTTCGTTGTGAGCTTCACTCACAACACTGAACTGAGCAATGCGCTGCTTGATCAGTTCGCTGATTTCGGTGGAATTCAGTTGCATGCTCCAGTCCCCTTAAGACTGCAAGACGTCTGCAAGGCGTTCAAGACGGCCGCGTACGCTGCCATCAATGACCATATCACCCGCCCGGATGATTACGCCCGCCATTACAGACTTATCGATTTTGCAATTCAGCTTAACTTTGCGTGACAGACGTTGTTCCATCGCAGCGCTAATCTTCGAAAGCTGTTCTTCACTCAGTGCGCTTGCAGAGGTGACTTCCACATCTGCAATGGCCTCGCTGGCCGCACGTAGCTGAATAAACTGCTCAAGAACATCCGGGAGCGCGCCAAGACGACCATTTTCAGCCATGACCTTAATCAGGTTCTGACCGTTTTCGTCCAGCTGCTCACCGCAAACGGCGATAAACGACTTAGCAAGTGTTTCCGGCGCCAGTGCACCAGAAAGTAGCTCTGCCATTTGTTCGTTTTTCGTCACCTCAGCGGCAAACGCCAGCATATCCTGCCAGCGATCGATGCCCTGGTGCTCGACGGCAAAGTCAAAAGCTGCTTTGGCGTAGGGGCGAGCTACCGTAACAAATTCAGACATCAGCCCCTCCCTCCTTACAGTTCAGCGACAAGTTTATCCACGATGTCGCTGTTAGCAGCTTCATCCACGGAACGTTCGATGATCTTCTCGGCGCCAGCAACAGCCAGGATAGCAACTTGCTTACGCAGTTCTTCGCGAGCACGTTTACGCTCGGCGTCAATTTCCGCCTGAGCCTGTGCCACGATTTTGGTACGTTCCTGTTCTGCTTCAGCTTTAGCTTCGTCCAGGATCTGAGCGCGACGTTTGTTCGCCTGCTCAATGATTACCTGGGCTTCCGCTTTCGCTTTTTTCAGCTGGTCGGTCGCGTTGGCCTGTGCAAGGTCCAAATCCTTCTTAGCTCGTTCAGCAGAAGAGAGACCGTCAGCAATTTCTTTTTGACGCTTCTCAATGGCAGCCATAATTGGCGGCCATACATACTTCATGCAGAACAGAACGAACAGGACAAACGCGATGGCCTGGCCGAGGATTGTTGCGTTAAGATTCACAGCACAATGCCTCTTATCTGGTTAACGTTCTAAATAATTGCTTAGTTAAAGCAACGCTTACGCGACAGCAAACATCACGTACAGACCCAGACCTACAGCGATCATCGGGATAGCATCCACCAGACCCATAACGATAAAGAACTGTGTACGCAGCAGAGGAATCAGATCCGGCTGACGCGCTGCGCCTTCCAGGAATTTACCTCCGAGGATGCCGATACCGATCGCAGCACCGATCGCCGCTAAGCCCATCATAATCGCGGCAGCCATGTACAGCAGATCCATATTCAGGTTTTCCATGACAGTCTCCAGTTTGTTTCAGTTAAAACGTTGTAGTGGTGGTAAAAATCAATGCTCTTCAGATGCCATCGACAGATAGACAATCGTCAGAACCATGAAAATAAAGGCTTGCAGCGTAATGATCAGGATGTGGAAAATGGCCCATGGCACATTGAGAACCCACTGAGACCACCACGGCAGCAGACCAGCAATCAGAATGAAAATCAGCTCACCGGCATACATGTTGCCGAACAGTCGCAGACCGAGTGAAATCGGTTTGGACAGCAGGCTTACCCCTTCAAGGATTAAGTTGAACGGAATAAATGCCCAGTGATTGAACGGCTGCAGCGTCAGTTCTTTTGCGAAGCCGCCGATGCCTTTCATTTTGATGCTGTAGAACAGAATCAGGATAAACACGCCCAGCGCCATAGAGAGGGTGATGTTCACGTCCGCAGACGGTACAACACGCAGCGCAGGCAACCCAAAGACATGCTCACCGATATACGGCAGCAGATCGATTGGCAGTAAATCCATCAGGTTCATCAGGAACACCCAGACGAAGATTGTCAGAGCCAGCGGAGCGATAAGCTTGCTTTTGCCATGGTACATGTCTTTCACGCTACCATTAACAAAGCCTATCACCAGCTCAATAAACGTCTGAAACTTGCCCGGAACGCCGCTGGTTGCTTTTTTGGCAACGCTACGGAACATGACCAGGAACAACAGACCCAGCAGCACCGAGAAGAACATGGAGTCAATATTAAGCGTCCAGAATGTGGCTGGGGGGTTATGCGGATCGACCAGCGAGAATGTACGTAAGTCCAGCTGAAGGTTAGTCAGATGGTGGCTTATGTAATCCTGCGGCGTCATATTTTCAGAAGCCATGATGCCTTTACCCTTTGTTGTTAATTACAGCGGGTGCCAGTATCTGAAGTACCAGCACCAAAACCCACGTCACGATAAGCGGTACAAAAACCGCCTTAAAAACAGCCAGCGCCACCACCAGCAGACCAAAGGTCGCTAACACTCTCACCGCTTCGCCAAGAGCGAATGACCAGGCTACAGAGCCTTTAGCGGGAGTATGTACCTGGTGACGCCAGGCGAAAATCATAAACAGCATGCTGGGCAGTAATACTGCCATACCTCCGCACACTGCGGAAATGCCCCAGAAGGGGTCTTTAAGGCTAAACAGCAATCCACTTGCCATCACTGCCACTAGCTGAATGAACAGAAGCTTGAGAGCAACGTTTCGACTCGTGAGCGACAAAGACATCACGTTTTTACTCCTGCTACCTTTGAGGTATGTCGCGTGTCGTATAAAACGTTCTTTAAGACCGAGAGTCAAGCATCAAAAAGCGGTCAAATTATACGGTGCGGCCCGGTGATTTCAAACAATAAGTAGCGAAAAGGTGAACAAATGTTTAAATATTTTTCCGCAGGGCTTTTTTTTAACTTTTAGCCAAACTGTGAGCATCCATGCAAAATTGCAAATAACGTGAAAACACTGGCTACAAAGCGTGCACCAGATCACATATTGAACATTTTCGCCCTAAAACAAAAAGTTAAAGCAAGAATTAGCAGCATTTCATCCGTTTGATATTTAAGATGAATATCAGAAACTCTTTTCAAAACACCCCTTATACATTGTAAAAACGACTCATTGACATTCTTAATAAAAATTTAACAAGCCGAATTCATGTAACAACGCCATTTTTAGCAACCTGATATTTTCAGGGTTGACTATCTTCAGGGTAAACAAAAAATGCATCGTTGCGGGTTCGAAAGAAATTCGTGACGACCAGGTTAAATGCAACCGAATCCCCTGTCGCCACCGCCGCCATTTTTTAACACTTATAAAACAGCACTTTTTTTGATAAAAATTAAATCCTGTTTAGCTTAATGATAACTAAATGACGCTCACCTTCCAGCTGAGGAACCTGCAACTTAACCACCGACTCAACAACCAGCTCAGAGTGCAGTTGCGCAATCTCGTCGTCAGGCACCAGGCCCTTTAGCGCATAAAAGCGGCCCTGCTCACCCGGCAGGTGATGACACCAGCTGAGCATATCATCCAGCGACGCGAAAGCGCGGCTAATCACGCCGTCGAACGGCGGCTCTGCCGGGAAGTCTTCCACACGACTCTGAACCGGCGTGATGTTATCAAGCTTCAGCTCATGCTGTACCTGCTTCAGGAAACGAACACGCTTGCCAAGGCTGTCGAGCAGGATGAAATGGCACTCCGGACGCACGATAGAAAGCGGAATGCCCGGCAGGCCCGGTCCGGTTCCCACATCGATAAAACGCGTTCCCTGCAGATAAGGTGCCACCACAATGCTGTCGAGAATATGACGAACCAGCATCTGGTTCGCATCGCGAACCGACGTCAGGTTGTAAGCCTTATTCCATTTGTTGAGCATATCGACATAGGCCACCAGCTGTTCCTGCTGGTGAACGGACAGCGAAATACCTGCTTGATCCAGCAGACGAGAGAGTTTGTTAAGCACGGTAATTACCTGTTGAGAGAGCGACACGGTTAGCCCGGCAGCCTCCGCCGTCGGGCAAAACGCCGGATTATGCGCTACGGCGCAGCATACCTTGTTTTTTCAGCCATACCAGTAGAATGGAGATAGCCGCTGGCGTGACGCCAGAAATACGCGATGCCTGACCGATAGAGACTGGCTTGTGATCGTTCAGCTTGGCAATCACTTCGTTGGACAGACCGGTGACCTGGCGGTAATCCATGGTCGCGGGCAGCTGCGTGTTTTCATTGCGCTGCTGTTTGTTGATTTCGTCCTGCTGACGCGCGATATAGCCTTCGTATTTGACCTGAATCTCCACCTGCTCTGCCGCCTGAGCATCGGCAAGCGCTGGCGCAAACGGTGCGAACTGCGTCAGCCGATCGTAGGTCATTTCCGGACGGCGCAGCAGATCTTCACCGCTGGCCTCGCGGGAGAGAGGTGCACTCAAGTGAGCATTCACTTCGGAGATATTCTCAGTCTGCGGCATCACCCAGGTGGATTTCAGGCGCTGACGCTCGCGTTCGATATTTTCCAACTTCTCGTTGAAGCGTGCCCAGCGAACGTCGTCCACCAGCCCCATCTCACGACCGGCTTCCGTCAGTCGCAAATCGGCGTTGTCTTCACGCAGCATCAGACGGTATTCCGCGCGGGAGGTGAACATACGGTAGGGCTCTTTGGTACCCAGGGTGCAGAGATCGTCGACCAGCACGCCGAGATAGGCCTGATCGCGACGCGGTGCCCAGCCCTCTTTTTCCGCTGAGAAACGGCCGGCGTTAAGACCAGCGAGCAGACCCTGGCCCGCGGCTTCTTCGTAGCCGGTGGTCCCGTTGATCTGTCCGGCAAAGAACAGCCCCTGGATATATTTGCTCTCAAGCGTCGGCTTCAGGTCACGCGGATCGAAGAAATCGTACTCAATGGCATAACCAGGCCGTACGATCTTCGCGTTTTCCATACCCTGCATTGAGCGGACAATCTGCATCTGCACGTCAAACGGCAGGCTGGTAGAGATACCGTTCGGGTAAATTTCATTGGAGGTCAGGCCCTCCGGCTCCAGGAAGATCTGGTGCTGGTTACGATCCGCAAAACGCATCACTTTGTCTTCGATCGATGGGCAGTAGCGCGGGCCGATCCCTTCGATCACGCCAGCATACATCGGGCTGCGATCGAGATTATTGCGGATAACCTCGTGGGTTTTCTCGTTGGTGTACGTGATATGGCAGGCCATCTGCTGAGGATGCTGCTCAACGGAGCCCATAAACGAGAATACCGGCATCGGGTTATCGCTGTACTGGGCGCCAAGCACGCTGAAATCGATAGTACGGGCATCAATACGCGGTGGCGTACCGGTTTTCAGGCGGCTTACGCGCAGCGGCAGTTCGCGCAGACGGCGCGACAGGGAGATGGACGGCGGATCGCCTGCACGGCCACCGCTGTAGTTGTCCATGCCGATATGAATTTTGCCATCCAGGAAGGTGCCTACGGTGAGTACAACCGCTTTCGCACGGAATCTCAGTCCCATCTGGGTCACTGCGCCAACGACGCGATCGTTCTCAACGATCAGATCCTCAACGGCTTGCTGGAAGATCATCAGGTTGGGCTGGTTCTCCAGCGCGGTACGTACAACCTGACGATAGAGCACGCGATCCGCCTGTGCACGGGTGGCTCTCACCGCCGGACCCTTGCTGGCGTTTAGTATCCTAAACTGAATGCCGGCTTTATCGATCGCCTGTGCCATCAGGCCGCCAAGCGCATCCACTTCTTTTACCAGGTGTCCCTTCCCAATACCGCCAATTGCCGGGTTGCAGCTCATCTGCCCCAGGGTGTCGATATTGTGTGTCAGCAGCAGCGTTTGCTGGCCCATACGTGCAGCGGCCATCGCAGCCTCTGTGCCTGCATGACCCCCGCCAATGATGATGACGTCAAAAGGATCCGGATAAAACATGGTAATTGCCTCGCGGTGTCGCGGTTTGAAAATGGAGTGAAGCCCGGGCCGTGGATTCTACTCAACTTTAGTCGATGGAGAAAGCACTGGGATCTGGGCTATTAAAAAGAAGATCTTTTTATTTAGAGATCTGTTCTATTGTGATCTCTTATTAGGATCGAGAGGGTCTGTGGATAACCCGGATCCGCGATTTAAGATCAAAAGCTTAGTAAGGATCATTTGCTGTGAATGATCGGTGATCCCGGCCCGTATAAGCTGGGATCAAAATGTGGGGTTATACACAAGCCAAAAACTGAACAAGGGTTATTCCTGGGATAACTACCGGTTGATCAGTGCTTTTAAGCAGACTTATCCACACTCGATTGCTCGATCTTTACACTTATTTGAGTAAATTTTTCCAGGATCCCAGCCAGAGTTCTGCCGGATCCTCCGGAATATCATGTTCCAGGATGTTGATCTTCAGCGTTTCACCTAGCTGTTCTGCTCCGCAGGCTTTCATTTCTGCATCCAGCTTGTCGATCGCACCGCAGAAGGTGTCGTATTCACGGCTACCGATACCGATAGCGCCATAGCGAACATTCGACAGGTCCGGTTTATCTTCACGCAGATAATCGTAGAACGGCACCAGGTTATCGGGAATATCGCCCGCACCGTGGGTTGACGTTATCACCAGCCAGATACCATCGGCACTGAGATCGTCACCCAGAGGACCGTGCAGAGTTTCGGTTGTGAAACCGGCGTCTTCCAGTTGTTCTGCCAGATGTTCTGCGACGTATTCCGCGCCGCCAAGGGTGCTGCCACTGATAAGTGTAATGTCTGCCATGATCGCCTGCCCATTTCATCGAGAGGCACATTCTACGCTGTGAACGGGCTGGGATCTACCTGTGGATATTGCGGGTATTGCGTGGGGATGAAATTGCCCTGTTAGGGGCGAATGGTGCGCATGATGGGGTTCTGCAGGGAGATCAGAGTCTCGGTGGACTGGATCTCATCGATAGTCTGGATCTTGTTGATAAGTACCTGCTGCAGGGCGTCGATCGAGCGGCACATGACCTTAATAAAGATGCTGTAGTGGCCGGTGGTGTAATAGGCTTCGGTCACCTCTTCCAGGCTTTTCAGCTTTGCCAGCGTTGAAGGATAGTCTTTGGCACTTTTCAGGATAATGCCGATAAAGCAGCACACATCGTAGCCCAGCTGTTTTGGACTGACGTCGATCCGCGCGCCGGTAATTATGCCCGCCTGCTTCATCTTCTCTACACGGACGTGGATAGTGCCGGGGCTGACGCCAAACTGTTTGGCCAGTTCAGCATAGGCGGTACGGGCATTGGCCATGAGTGCGTCGAGGATGCCGCGGTCCAGATTATCGATCTGATAATTTTCCATATGAATTTCTTATGATGTTTGATGATTTAATCTATTTTACCTGCTTATTTTAATGAATAAAAACTGAAGCAGGCTTTTTGTTGTTTGATTATTGAATACATCGCCGGTTCTGTTGCTTAATCAATACCAACAGGACGCAGGAGTATAAACAATGAAAACCGCTTACATCGCAAAACAACGCCAGATCAGTTTCGTTAAATCCCATTTTTCCCGCCAGCTGGAAGAGAAGCTCGGGCTGATCGAAGTTCAGGCGCCGATCCTGAGCCGCGTGGGTGACGGAACGCAGGACAACCTTTCTGGCTGCGAAAAAGCGGTACAGGTAAAAGTGAAGACGTTGCCGGATGCCCAGTTTGAAGTGGTGCATTCCCTGGCAAAATGGAAACGTCAAACGCTGGGACAACACGACTTCAGCGCGGGCGAAGGGCTTTACACACACATGAAAGCCCTTCGGCCTGATGAAGACCGACTTTCCGCTATCCACTCTGTTTACGTTGACCAGTGGGACTGGGAACGCGTGATGGGCGATGGCGAACGCCACACCGGCACGCTGAAGGCAACCGTTGAGGCGATCTGGGCGGGGATTAGAGCCACTGAAAAGGCGGCTGCCGCAGAGTTTGGCCTGATGCCGTTCCTGCCGGAACAGATCCACTTTGTTCACAGCCAGACGCTACTGACCCGCTTCCCGGGCCTCGATGCCAGGGGCCGTGAGAGAGCTATTGCGAAAGAGTTGGGCGCGGTCTTTCTGATCGGCATCGGCGGTAAGCTTAGCGACGGCGCACGTCACGATGTGCGCGCACCGGATTATGATGACTGGAGCACCTCTGGCGAAGGCGAGCTGGAAGGTCTGAACGGCGATATCCTGGTCTGGAACCCGGTGCTGGAAGATGCCTTTGAAATTTCGTCGATGGGGATCCGCGTGGATGCCGAAGCCCTGCAGCGCCAGCTGAAGATCACCGGTGACGAGGATCGCCTGCAACTGGAGTGGCACCAGGCCCTGCTGCGCGGCGAGATGCCGCAAACCATTGGCGGCGGCATCGGCCAGTCTCGCCTGACGATGCTGCTGCTTCAGCAGTCGCATATCGGCCAGGTACAGTGCGGCGTATGGCCTGCACAGGTTCGTGAAAGCGTTGCAGCCCTGCTATAACCGCTAGCGCCGCCAGCGGCGCAGAAGTCGACTCCGCATCCCGGTATCAAAGCGCCAGATATGATCGAAAATGCGCATGATACCGGGCTTGCCGTGCGCAGACATCGCCACCGCATGAAAGCGATGCTGACGCTTACGCTGCAAATCACCCACCGTCGTCATCACCTCTTCCGGCAGCCGCTGGGCAATAAAGTCTGAGATCACCACCGCATCCGCATCGGCCCATTCGCGGTTTTGCAACCGCTCAACGATCGCCCGAAAACAGCTCGCCATATCGGTCCCACCGCGAAAACGCTGGCTGAGAAAACGTATCGCCTGCTCCAGCCCGTTCATGCCAGAGAGTTCATAGCGCACCACTTCGCTTGAGAAGAGCATAATAAAGCAGCGTCGGTTATCGGCCAGGGCGACGCGCATGAGCGCCAGGCAGAAGGCTTTGGCACACTGTTCATTAAAGCCGCCCATCGATCCTGAGGTATCCACGCAGACCACAAAAGGGCCGCGAGGTTGTTCATCCACATCCTGATGGATAACCGGGCGTTCGGTGACCTTCTCCCGCCAGGATTCGCCCTGCAGACGATAGGTCAGCAGCCGTTTTTCCACCAGACAACGGTAAAACTCAAACTCCAGTTCGCTGATACCCAGCGTCGCCAGCTCGGTGGGCAGCAGACGCAGAATGTCGTCGCTTTGCTGCAGCCCGTCGACCTGTTCCGGCACGCTGGCGGGTTCCCGTACCATTGTGCGGAAGGTTTCTATCGGCGCATCCTTTTTTGGCACCGATTTGGCTTCCCGCGAACGACCCAGCTGCTCTGCAAGCTGTCGTAATTCAGGCTGCTGGCTGAGGAAATCCCCGTAGCGAATAATCAACTGATAGTCGCCGCGTTTAAGCTGACCGGCACTCATATCCCACAGGCGCCCGGCGGCGTTTTCATTTTCCATCAGCACCGGCGCAAGTTGGCCGCTTAAGGTCATTCGCTCCTGCACTTCACTGAGCAACTGTTCTCGTTCCTCCTCCAGAAGCTGCTGGTTGAGTGCGGTGGCCTGCACGACCAGGCTTAAACGCCAGCGTTGCAGGAAAAGGGTTTGCAGCGCCGGTGTAAAGACAGCGTTGGCTTCCACCAGCTGTTTGGCCTGACTATAAAAAGGAGAGTGCAACTGACTGAGCTGGCTAAGTAGCTGCACAAGCTGGGCAATAAACTGGCTTGTCGAAAGCAGCTGGCTCTGCTGAAAACAGACCAGCTCCCGGGCCAGCTCTTGTGGAACATGTGACTCTTTGATACGGTTTTTGATGTTCTCCCGCCAGCGGGGAAGATCGTCGATAATGGCGTTCTTTAGTCGGGGGAATTTTTCGAAGAATACCGCCAGCTGGGGCGAAGCCAGCAGCGCTATCAGCATCTCCTCGATTAACCCCTCTTCACTCACCGCCAGCGCAACATTCAGCGTATCCAGATTTAACATTGCTGCGCCTGTTTGATCTGGGCAATGACGTCCTGCAGGCTGGCTTCGATACGACCCAGCCACTCATTTTCGATAAACAGGCACTTCTGCTGTTCGCTAAAGCGGGTGTGCTGCTGATGCCAGTCATTATCCAGCGCCTCCAGCTGCTGTTTGATTTCCATCGGCATATTTTTCTGCGCGCTGCCAGGAAGGGCGAGACGCGATCCCTGCAGGCTGACATCGCGCACCACCAGATGCTGGCTGCTGTCGACTTCAAGGGTCAGCGTCTGGGCAAACCCAATGCCGTTAAGCTTGCCGCGAATATCGCCGCCTTTCAGCAGCCACTGCTCCAGCGCGCTGCGCTCAATTGTGAGATGGATCACTTCCATATCGTGCAGCTTCAGCGGTTTTTGCAGTAGCAGCGTCAGATTGGCATCAGCGAGCTCTGGCGGGAGATCGTACTGCTGACGGCGAGCAAACATCCCGCCATGACGATTCACTTTGACCGCCGTTTTATCGCTCTGCTGTTGCTGGAGCTGAAGACGTCTCTGGACGATCGTTCCGAGCCGCGTCAGCATTGCCTGCTGTTGCCAGCCGTGCGCGGTCATCAAAATATCCAACTGCTGCTTAAGCAGGTTCATGCCCTGCGCATCGTGCCACAGGCAGTCTTTAAGAAGGATAAGGTCAACAGGCGCAACGGCATCGCGGCCGCTAAAGAAGGCGCTGGCCTGCAGCAGGCGGATGGCCTTTTTCCAGCGACGGTCAGAAACATAGGGGGTACTGGGCAGGTTTTCCAGCTGCTCGCGCAGCATAAAGATCAGTTCAAATACCGATTCCGGCAGGCTGACGTTGCCGATATCCCGCTGCCACTGGCTGAACTCTTCATCGGTTATCTGTAGTGCGGCGGGGACCGGGTTATCGTTCTCGTTATGCTGGCTAATCAGCATAGAACGGAAGTTGGACTTCTCCTGCACTTTGTCGAGCCACAGGCGGATCAGCATACGGTCATACAGCGCTTCCAGACTGCCGTCGGACTCGGGCAATTCGTTGGAGGCGGCGACCAGCAGGCGCATGGGGATTTTCTCCTCCAGCGCGCCGTTACGGAATTTACGTTCGTTAATGGCTGTCAGCAGGGTATTGAGGATCGCCGGGCCGGCTTTCCAGATTTCATCCAGAAAAACAATCTCCGCCTCCGGCAGATAGCCCGTGGTCAGACGTTCATAGCGCCCTTCATCTTTTAACGCCTGAATAGATAAAGGTCCGAAGACCTCCTCCGGCGTGGAGAAGCGGGTCATCAGATATTCAAAGGCCCTGGCATGGCTGAAGGCGAACTTCAGGCGCCGGGCAATCAGGCTTTTTGCAATCCCCGGAGGGCCAAGCAGGAAAACACTCTCGCCGCACAGGGCGGCAAGAAGGCACAGGCGCATCGCATGGCTGCGTTCAAAGAGCCCTTTTTCGAGGGTGGCACCTAAGCGAGAAATTCTTTCAGCCAATAAATTTGGGTGAGCCATAATAAATTTGCGTCCTTTCGCCGGGTTACGGCTTTCTTTAGCGAGTATAGACGTTTCGACCCGGGCTAATAGACTGAACAACGGCCAATAATTCTTTGCGCCAGATTAAACTGGCTTGATATAGAGAGACGAAATTGCCATTAATCATGCATACTGTGCGCTTTTTTGTGGGCGAAGGGACTAAGCACACATTTCATCAGGTTAACGAAAGACTAGTCTATGAGTTCTGATAATAAGCAATCATTATCCGCGATTACGCTTGCGGCCATTGGGGTTGTCTATGGTGATATCGGCACCAGCCCACTTTATACCCTTCGAGAATGTCTGTCCGGCCAATTTGGTTTTGGCGTAGAACGCGACGCCGTCTTTGGTTTTCTGTCGCTTATTTTCTGGCTGCTGATTGTTGTTGTATCCATTAAGTATCTGACCTTCGTTATGCGCGCTGATAACGCCGGTGAAGGGGGAATCCTGACCCTGATGTCGCTGGCCGGGCGCAATACCAGCGCGCGAATGACCTCCGTGCTGGTGATTTTGGGCCTGATCGGCGGCAGCTTCTTTTATGGCGAGGTAGTGATCACCCCGGCGATATCGGTGATGTCGGCGATGGAAGGGCTGGAGATCGTCGCGCCTTCGCTGGATACCTGGATTGTTCCTCTGTCGATTGTCGTGCTTACGCTGCTGTTTGCCATCCAGAAGCACGGCACCGGGATGGTCGGGAAGCTCTTTGCTCCTATTATGCTGGCCTGGTTCTTGATCCTGGCCGTGCTCGGCCTGCGCGGAATTATCGGCAACCCTGACGTGCTGCAGGCGCTGAATCCGGCCTGGGCGCTGCACTTCTTTCTTGAGTACAAAACGGTCTCCTTTGTGGCGCTTGGCGCGGTGGTGTTGGCTATTACCGGTGTTGAAGCGCTGTATGCGGATATGGGGCATTTCGGCAAGCTGCCGATCCGCCTGGCCTGGTTTACCCTGGTTCTGCCGTCGCTGGTGCTGAACTATTTCGGCCAGGGCGCGCTGCTGCTGAAAACACCGGAAGCCATTAAAAACCCCTTCTTCCTGCTGGCTCCCGACTGGGCGCTGATCCCGATGCTGATTATCTCCACCCTGGCGACAGTGATTGCCTCTCAGGCGGTTATCTCCGGCGTCTTCTCCCTGACCCGCCAGGCGGTGCGTCTGGGCTATCTGTCGCCGTTGCGTATTATTCATACTTCGGAGATGGAATCAGGGCAGATCTACATTCCGTTCGTGAACTGGATGCTCTACTTCGCTGTGGTGATCGTGATCGTCAGCTTCGAGCACTCCAGCAACCTGGCGGCTGCCTACGGAATTGCGGTGACCGGTACCATGGTGCTGACCTCGATTCTGTGTGCCACTGTGGCCCGTAAAAACTGGAAATGGAGCGCCTGGCTGGTGGGAGTGATGCTGATGGCCTTCCTGTGTGTGGATGTACCGCTGTTCTCCGCGAACCTGGATAAGCTGCTCTCCGGCGGCTGGCTGCCGTTAAGTCTCGGCCTGGTGATGTTCATCATTATGACCACCTGGAAGAGCGAACGTTTCCGCCTGCTGCGCCGTATGCATGAGCACGGCAACTCCCTGGAGGCCATGATCGCCTCGCTGGAAAAATCACCACCGGTTCGCGTGCCGGGAACGGCGGTCTATATGTCCCGTGCTCAGAAGGTGATCCCCTTTGCGCTGATGCATAACCTTAAGCATAACAAGGTCCTCCACGAGCGGGTGATACTGCTGACGTTGCGTACGGAAGATGCACCTTATGTCCATAACCTCCGCCGGGTACAGATCGAGCAGCTGTCGCCTACCTTCTGGCGGGTCGTGGCCAGTTACGGCTGGCGCGAAACGCCGAACGTAGAAGAAGTGTTCCACCGCTGTGGTCTGGAAGGTCTTAGCTGCCGGATGATGGAGACCTCATTCTTTATGTCCCATGAGTCGCTGATCCTCGGCAAGCGCCCCTGGTATCTGCGCCTGCGCGGCAAGCTGTATCTGCTTCTGCAGCGTAACGCGCTGCGCGCGCCCGATCAGTTCGAGATCCCGCCTAACCGGGTGATTGAGCTGGGAACACAGGTCGAGATTTAAAACGCGAAAACCTGCTTTCTTAAGCGGGTTTTTTATACGTATCTGCCGGGAATTTACGTTAAGGCTTAAGCCTTGTGAGAGCTATTGAGAAACGTTTCGATGGCGATCACATTTTTTTCACGTTTCGATGGTTTTATGCTCATTACTCATATTACACTCATTATCAGCGAAACGTTTCGCTAATGGAGTAATAAAACAATGAAGAAAGGTACGGTTCTTAATACTGAGATTTCGTCAGTCATTTCCCGTCTTGGGCATACTGATACGCTGGTGGTTTGTGACGCCGGTCTGCCAATTCCCGGTAGCACAACGCGTATTGATATGGCGTTAACCCAGGGTGTACCCACATTTATGCAGGTACTGGAAGTGGTTACGGCTGAAATGCAGGTTGAATCGGCTCTTCTTGCCGCGGAGATCAAGCAGTACAATCCGCAGCTCCACGAAACGTTGCTCGGCCATATCGGGCAGCTGCAGAAACACCAGGGAAACACCATAGAAATTTGTTACATCACACATGAGCAGTTCAAACAAAAAACCGCAGACAGTCAGGCGGTAATTCGCAGCGGGGAGTGTTCCCCGTTTGCGAATATCATTCTCTGTGCTGGCGTCACCTTCTGAGGCCCTCATGGACGCATTATTACAGCTAAAAGGGATCGACAAGTCGTTCCCGGGTGTGAAAGCCCTCTCCGGTGCGGCGCTGAACGTGTACGCTGGCCGCGTTATGGCGCTGGTCGGCGAAAACGGCGCTGGCAAATCCACCATGATGAAAGTCCTGACTGGTATCTACCAGCGCGACGCGGGTTCTCTGCTTTGGCTGGGAAAAGAGACGACGTTTAACGGTCCTAAATCCTCCCAGGAAGTCGGTATCGGGATTATTCACCAGGAGCTGAACCTGATCCCACAGCTTTCTATTGCCGAGAATATCTTCCTCGGCCGTGAGTTTGTCGGACGCTTTGGCAAAATCGACTGGAAAACCATGTATGCCGAAGCAGACAAGCTGCTGGCAAAGCTAAATCTGCGCTTTAAGAGCGACCGGCTGGTAGGCGAACTTTCCATTGGCGATCAGCAGATGGTGGAAATCGCGAAAGTGCTGAGCTTCGAATCGAAAGTCATCGTGATGGATGAACCGACCGATGCCCTGACCGATACCGAAACCGAATCCCTGTTCTGCGTGATCCGTGAGCTGAAAGTCCAGGGACGCGGTATCGTCTATATCTCCCACCGCATGAAAGAGATCTTCGAGATCTGTGATGACGTGACGGTCTTCCGCGACGGCCAATTTATTGCCGAACGCGAGGTCAACAGCCTGACGGAAGACACGCTGATCGAAATGATGGTAGGCCGCAAGCTGGAAGATCAGTATCCGCGGCTGAACAAAGCGCCGGGCAATATACGCCTGAGGGTGGATAACATGTGCGGCTTCGGCGTTAACAACGTCAGCTTTACGTTGCGCGAAGGGGAAATCCTCGGCGTGGCGGGCCTGATGGGCGCTGGTCGTAGCGAACTGATGAAAGTGCTCTACGGCGCGCTGCCGCGCGCCAGCGGTTACGTGACGCTGGACGGCCATGAAGTTGTCACGCGCTCTCCGCAGGATGGGCTGGCGAACGGGATTGTCTATATCTCTGAAGACCGGAAACGCGATGGTCTGGTGCTCGGCATGTCGGTTAAAGAGAACATGTCTCTGACGGCACTGCGCTACTTCAGCCGCAGCGGCGGCAGCCTGAAGCATAAAGATGAGCAGCAGGCGGTTAGCGATTTTATCCGTTTGTTTAATGTTAAAACGCCGTCGATGGAACAGGCGATTGGCCTGTTGTCCGGTGGTAATCAGCAAAAGGTGGCGATTGCTCGCGGCTTAATGACCCGGCCGAAAGTGCTGATCCTCGATGAGCCAACCCGTGGGGTGGATGTTGGGGCTAAAAAAGAGATTTATCAGTTAATTAACCAGTTTAAAGCCGATGGCCTGAGCATTATTCTGGTCTCATCCGAAATGCCAGAAGTATTAGGTATGAGCGATCGCATTATCGTTATGCATGAAGGGCATCTCGGCGGTGAATTCACGCGCGAGCAGGCCACCCAGGAAGTATTGATGGCTGCCGCTGTGGGCAAGCTTAATCGTGTGAATCAGGAGTAAAAAAGATGACTACCCAGGCTGTTACTGGTCGCCGTTATTTCACTAAAGCGTGGCTGATGGAGCAAAAATCGCTGATTGCCCTGCTGGTACTGATCGCGATCGTCTCGACCATGAGCCAGAACTTTTTTACCGTCAATAACCTGTTCAACATTCTGCAGCAAACTTCCGTAAATGCCATTATGGCGGTGGGGATGACGCTTGTTATCCTGACATCCGGGATTGACCTGTCCGTCGGTTCGCTGCTGGCGCTGACCGGCGCGGTTGCCGCCTCTATCGTGGGTTTCGAGGTCAATGCGCTGGTGGCGGTTGCTGCTGCTCTGGCGTTGGGGGCAGCGATTGGCGGGATCACCGGGGTGATTGTTGCTAAAGGTCGGGTGCAGGCGTTTATCGCTACTCTGGTGATGATGTTGCTGCTGCGCGGCGTCACCATGGTGTACACCAACGGCAGTCCTGTTAATACCGGTTTCACCGATAATGCTGATGTGTTTGGCTGGTTTGGGATAGGGCGCCCGCTGGGCATTCCGACGCCGGTGTGGATTATGGCGATTGTGTTCCTCGCTGCCTGGTATATGTTGCATCACACGCGTCTGGGACGTTATATCTATGCCCTCGGCGGCAATGAGTCTGCGACTCGACTGTCCGGGATTAGCGTCAACAAAGTCAAAATCATCGTTTATTCACTGTGCGGTTTATTGGCTTCGCTGGCGGGTATTATCGAAGTGGCGCGCCTCTCATCTGCTCAGCCTACGGCGGGGACAGGTTATGAGCTGGATGCGATTGCAGCAGTCGTGTTAGGGGGAACCAGTCTGGCAGGTGGTAAAGGCCGGATTGTTGGTACGCTGATCGGCGCGCTGATCCTGGGTTTCCTTAACAATGGTTTGAATTTATTAGGTGTTTCCTCTTACTACCAGATGATTGTAAAAGCCGTCGTGATTCTGCTCGCGGTACTGGTAGACAACAAGAAGCAGTAAGTACTTCACTACATACAGGACATCATAAATATGAACATGAAAAAGCTGGCTACTCTGGTTTCTGCCGTGGCGCTGAGCGCGACGGTGAGCGCAAACGCAATGGCGAAAGACACTATTGCTCTGGTTATCTCCACGCTCAACAACCCGTTCTTCGTCTCCCTGAAGGATGGTGCGCAGAAAGAAGCGGATAAACTGGGCTATGACCTGGTTATCCTCGATTCCCAGAATAACCCGGCCAAAGAACTGGCGAACGTTCAGGACCTGACCGTTCGTGGCACCAGGCTGCTGCTGATCAACCCGACCGATTCTGACGCTGTGGGCAACGCTGTTAAAATGGCTAACCAGGCGAAAATCCCGGTGATCACGCTTGACCGCGTAGCGTCTCAGGGTGAAGTGGTCAGCCACATCGCGTCTGATAACGTACTGGGTGGAAAAATCGCCGGTAACTACATCGCGAAACAGGCCGGTGAAGGCGCGAAAGTTATCGAACTGCAGGGTATCGCCGGGACATCCGCAGCGCGCGAGCGTGGCGAAGGTTTCCAGCAGGCCGTTGCAGCACACAAATTTAATGTTCTGGCTAGCCAGCCTGCTGACTTCGACCGTACTAAAGGACTGAACGTTATGCAGAACCTGCTGACCGCGCATCCGGACGTGCAGGCTGTATTTGCACAGAACGATGAAATGGCGCTGGGTGCACTGCGCGCGCTGCAGACCGCAGGCAAAACCGACGTAATGGTGGTTGGCTTTGACGGTACGCCGGACGGCGAAAAAGCCGTTAAGGATGGCAAACTGGCAGCAACGATTGCCCAGCTGCCTGAGCAGATCGGTGCAACCGGCGTTGAAACCGCGGATAAAGTGCTGAAAGGCGAAAAAGTCTACGCCAAAATCCCGGTGGATCTGAAACTGATTATCAAACAGTAATAAAGCCATTCGGGTCGCGCCGCGGGCAGATGACCTGAAGGACTACGTAAAAGAAAAGTAGGGCACGCGCCACCGGTTCCCGGTGGCGCATCTTAGTGGATATTCTGAACATGAAAACTGCAGGCAGTCTCGTCGTCCTTGGCAGTATCAATGCCGATCACATTCTCAACCTTGAATCTTTTCCTGCGCCGGGTGAAACCCTGCTGGGGAGCCAGTACCAGGTCGCCTTTGGTGGCAAAGGTGCCAACCAGGCCGTGGCAGCAGGTCGCAGCGGTGCGAAGATTGCTTTTATCGCCTGTACCGGCGATGACGATACCGGTGCGCGCGTACGCAAACAGCTGGCCAGCGACAATATCGATGTTGCGCCCGTCAGCGTGATTGCTGGCGAATCTACCGGCGTGGCTCTGATCTTCGTTAACGGTGAAGGGGAGAATGTTATCGGTATTCATGCCGGTGCCAACGCGGCGTTAACGGTGGATCTCATCGAGGCCCAGCGCGAATGTATCGCGAACGCTTCCGCGCTGCTGATGCAGCTGGAATCACCGATTGAAAGCGTACTGGCGGCGGCAAAAATTGCCCGTGAAAACCAGACGCTGGTGGCGCTAAATCCGGCGCCGGCCCGTGAACTATCGGATGAACTGCTGTTGCTGCTGGATATCATCACCCCTAACGAAACCGAAGCGGAAAAGCTGACCGGCGTTCGCGTTGATAACGAAGCCGACGCGGCGAAAGCGGCTAAGGTTCTGCATGACAAAGGGATCAAGACCGTGCTGATTACGCTTGGCAGCCGTGGCGTCTGGGCCAGCATCAACGGTGAAGGCAGTCGCATTCCCGGCTTTAAGGTGCAGGCTATCGACACCATCGCTGCCGGCGACACCTTTAACGGAGCGCTGATCACGGCGCTGCTGGAAGAGAAACCGTTGGCAGAGGCGATTCGTTTTGCTCATGCCGCAGCCGCCATTGCCGTGACGCGTAAAGGTGCACAGCTTTCCGTTCCCTGGCGCGAAGAGATCGACAACTTTTTACGTCAGCAGGGGTAAATTTTGGCCACAATGAAGGATGTTGCTCGCCTGGCGGGTGTTTCTACTTCCACCGTTTCTCACGTTATCAATAAAGATCGCTTCGTGAGCGAGGCCATTATTGAAAAAGTGGAAGCGGCAATTAAGACGCTTAACTATGCGCCCTCTGCGCTGGCGCGCAGTCTTAAGCTGAAGCAGACCCGTACCATCGGTATGCTGATTACCGCCAGCAGCAACCCCTTCTATTCCGAGCTGGTTCGCGGCGTTGAGCGCAGCTGCTTCGAGCGTGGCTACAGTTTGGTGCTTTGTAATACTGAAGGTGACGAGCAGCGTATGAACCGCAATCTTGAGATGCTGATGCAAAAACGCGTCGATGGTTTGCTGCTGCTCTGTACCGAAACCCATCAGCCTTCTCTCGATATTATTCGTCGCTACCCGTCTATCCCGACGGTGATGATGGACTGGTCGCCGTTTGAAGGCGACAGCGATCTGATTCAGGATAACTCGTTGCTGGGCGGCGATACGGCAACCCAGTATCTGATTGATAAAGGCCACACTCGTATTGCCTGCATCACCGGGCCGCTGGATAAAACACCGGCACGACTCCGCCTTGAGGGCTACCGTGAAGCCATGGCCCGCAGTGGACTGACCGTTCCGGCAGATTATGAAGTGATTGCCGACTTTGAATTTGGCGGCGGTTTTGATGCGATGCAGAAACTGCTGGCCCACGCGACGCCGCCCGATGCCGTGTTTATCGGCAACGATGCGATGGCGGTGGGTGCCTATCAGGCGCTGTATCAGGCCGGACTGCATATTCCTGAGGATATGGCGATCGTTGGCTATGACGATATCGAGCTGGCGCGTTATATGACCCCGCCGTTAACGACAATCCATCAGCCAAAAGATGAACTTGGTGAGCTGGCCATTGATGTGCTGATCAACCGCATGGCGGAGCCGGAACTTACCCAGCAACGCCTGCAGCTAACCCCTGAATTAATGGTGCGCGGCTCGGTTTAATGCCGTTCCTTAATCAGATTGCGTCCGTCTTTCGGTTTTAACAGCATAAACATTCCCGCCGACAGAACCGTAATCGCACCCATGCTAATAAAGGTATAGTGGAACTGTTCCACCGTACTGGTGCCTTCTATCCCTTCATAGATACGCAATACCGCTGCGCTCACCGCGACACCGAGACTTATCGATAGCTGCTGGGTGACGGCCAGTACGCTATTGCCGCCGCTGGCGCTTTCATCGGTCAGATCGGCAAGGGTAATGGTATTCATGGCGGTAAACTGGGTGGACATGGCCATACCGAGAACAAACAGCGGCAGGACCAGCATCCATACCGGCATCGCCGGAGACTGAAGTGAGAACTGCGCGATCATCAGGCCAATAAACAGCGTCACACCAACCAGCGTCTTACGGTAGCCGCACCAGCGTAGCACCTGAGTGACCATCGACTTCGCCAGAATTGAACCCACTGCCGTCGGTGCCATCATACAGCCGGCGATCAGCGCCGGATAACCAAAGCCCACCTGGAGCATCAGCGGCATCAGGAAGGGAACGCAGCCGGTGCCAAGACGGGTAGCAAGGTTGCCCGCGATGCCAACGGAGAAGGTTCGTATCTTAAACATCGGCAGGGCAATCAGCGGCGTCGGATGGCGGCGCGCATGGCGAACATAGGCTGCCAGCAGTAGCAGGCTGGTAATAATAATGGCCAGCGCAATCCAACGGGTAACCAGCCGCTCGCCGAACATCTCCATGCCGCAGGAGAACAGCACCAGGCTAAAACCGAACAGCAGAAAACCGACGCCGTCGAAGCGGCGGCGTGGCGTGGTAAAGTTCGGCATATACTTTCGCGCATAGAGCAGCCCGGCGATACCGATAGGAATATTAATCAGGAAGATCCAGTGCCAGCTGGCCCAGGTCACCAGTACTCCACCCAGTAACGGCCCCAGAATCGGGCCAACCAGTCCGGGCATGGTGACAAAATTGAGTACCGGCAGCAGTTCGCTGCGTGGGTAAGCCCTCAGCAGCGCGAGACGGGCGACGGGCATCATCATTGCCCCGCCAATACCCTGAATAATGCGGAAGATCACCAGTTCGGCCAGCGAGCTGGAGAGTGCACAGGCCAGTGAACCGAGGGTAAAGAGGCTGACGGCCAGCATAAAGACGCGCCGGGTACCAAAACGATCGGCCAGCCAGCCGCTTACCGGGATCAGCATTGCTACGGTCAGGGTGTAGCTGATAATGGCGGATTGCATCGCCAGCGGAGAGTGGTTGAGGCTCCGGGCGATAGCGGGAAGGGCAGTATTCAGAATAGTGGCGTCAAGTGCCTGCATAAAGAACGCCATCGCGGCGATCCACGGCAGTCCTGCCATACTGTGCGCTTTTTTCTCTGTCATTGAGGGTCCTGCCATAGAGAAGGAAGAGCGTCAGGTGCCGCCAGCAGAGCCTGACAGGCCAGTAATGCCCGGGGGCCATCGCTCTCCTGGATTGCATCGACGATCGCCTGATGCAGTTCGAGTTTCACCACTTCATTATGCGTAATAGAAGAGAAGTAGTGACGGTACACAGAATGGAACAGCGAAGCGAATGACGTTAAGAAGGGATTACCACTCATCTGATAGATATGTTCATGCCAGGCCATATCCACTTCAATCCAGCGTTTACGGTCAAAGTGCTTCTTGAGCTTCACCATTTCTTTCATCAGGGCATTAAGCTGCCCCTTCTGTTCGGCATTACCCTGCATGGCTGCCAGCAGGCAGGCTTGCGGCTCCAGGCTGCTGCGCATTATAAGGAAGTGATCGATAATGTCTTTGCCGTTAACTTCCGTCATCCACCAGGTGAGCAACTCTTTATCAAGAAAGTTCCAGCTGCTCTGCGGCATCACACGCGTACCAATGCGCGGGCGTGGCAGAACCATCCCTTTGGCGGTCAGGGTCTTAACTGCTTCTCTTACCGCCGTACGGCTGACACCAAACGTTTCACCCAGCGCCATCTCGCCGGGGAGGATTGTTTCCGGCGCGTATTCACCAGCAAGGATTAGCCGTGCCAGCTTTTCCGCGAGTATATAAGAGAGATTCTTTTGCGCGGCCAGCTGCTGTGCGCGTAAAGACATGGATGCCATTCCTTCTTTATGTTCTTTTTTCTGCGGCTAAGTATGCCACCAGAGGTGTGATTCCGATTACAAAAGCGACAAAGAGTGCATTTTATGGTGCTTTTCTCTCCGTGATGGTGAAAAAATCCCCTCTTAGAAACTTTTTTTAAATTTCCTCTTGTCAGCCCGGAATAACTCCCTATAATGCGCCTCCACTGACACGGCACAACGGCATAAACACCGGCCTGACAGTTGAAGGTAATCGAAAATAAACGGTTGACTTCACAGAGGGAAAGCGTAATAT